>Ga0315541_1000032_pt1 | contig 125124 bp, 119 predicted proteins | sample SalMarSW160190MG_FD_203095 | JGI IMG/M metagenome (GOLD analysis project Ga0315541, IMG submission 203095) | Salt marsh sediment microbial communities from the Plum Island Ecosystem LTER, Massachusetts, United States - Salt Marsh Sediment SW1601-190 ... | reverse complement strand
TTCCTTCGGTTCTGTTTCATGTTCTCCTCCTATCCCGTATTCATTATAGGAGCAGAACCCGCTCTTAGCTACCTGTCCGAATTTTGGGGACCACCTCAATCGGCAATGGTTAGGTATAGATGTCACTTGGCTTGCGATAGACCTTGTTGAAAAGAGATTGAAGGAAACCTATGGTTCTAAGGTGATGGGTAAATACGAAGTTCGTGGCAAACCTTATGACATTTATTCTGGTCAAGCACTGGCAAATAAAAGTAAAAAGGAATTTGAGATTTGGGCTATTAGTTTAGTAGGTGCGCATCCCAGAGAACATGATGGGGGTGTTGATGGCATCTTTGGTTTTGTAGAAAAGGATAAAAAAACTAGGACAATAGTAGTTCAAGTTAAAGGTGGCGATGTTCTCAATCCTGGAATGGTAAGAGACTTAATGGGTACATTAAAAAACGAAAAAGCTGCGATAGCTTTACTGATTACACTCCACGAGCCAACAAAAGGTATGAAATCACTAGCTATCCACTCACCCAAATATAAATCAGAACTATGGAATGAAGTGTATCCTAGTATCCAAATTAGGACAATAGAACAATTAATGTCTGGTATGGAATTTAATTTACCACCTACAGTTAGCCCATTTAAAAAGGCACAACTATCAAAAGAAGATGCAAAACAACTAGGGCTTTAATTCTCCCGCATTATAAAATAGTTCCCGATTGTTAACTTCTAAATGATACACTACCCGTATTATTCGCATATTCACTGGCCAAGCCTTATAATGGTATTGGAGAAAGGAGGCTCTACAATGGCAGAATCTAAATACGGTAAATATATTTGCACGGAGCTCAAGCAGGGCGTGGTGATGCCCGGCTTTAAGGGCGACCAGAAGATAGGCCAGGGATACCGCGACGGATACCGCATGCCGCTGGAGCACGTTATCTGGATGGATGAAGATGTTATCCCGGGCGCCATCTACTCGGAGTGCACCTGGCAGTGGCCTTCTACAATGAAGGACCAGAGGCAGATGATAATTACGCCGGAGATGGCGGAAAGGATGAAGGAAGGGCCCGGAATCACGCCGCATTCACATCCTTTTATTGAACTCTTCTGCTGTTTCGGGACCAACATGGATGACCCGAGCGACCTCGGCGCCGAGATAGAGTTCTGGCTGGAAGACGAGGAGTTCCGGCTGACCAAGAGCTTTATGGTCTATATTCCCGCCGGAATGATTCACAACCCCCTGCGGTTTCACCGCATGGACACGCCCATGTTTCACCTGACATTAGGTTCGGGGCACAGATACGAATAGACCGGAGACATGGCTGCTCCGGCTTTATTTTTAATTAAGAAAGAGGTAACGGAAATGGCAGAAAAGAAAAATGCCAAGTATGTTGTCGATTACGATAAACCCTTCGGGGAACTCCCGGCGTACCGCCTTAAGATGGACCCTGAATTCGTTAAAAGGATAGTCCACGTGGGCCCCGATACCGTACCCGACGCCGAGTTTTACAGCGAGGCCAAGTGGATATTGCCCGGTTCCAAAGAGGAAATCCGGGAGGTAGAATCGCACACGCACAACTTCGGGGAGCTAATCGGCTGCTTCGGCTTTAACTACGACGACATCCAGGACCTGGGCGCGGAGATAGAGTTCACGGTAGATAATCAAACGCATAAAGTAACCAAGAGCTTCGCAGCGTTCGTGCCAGCGGGTGTACAGCACGGGCCGCTAATCATCAGGAACGTGAAAAGGCCGATATTCCACTTTATCGCCGCAACTACCCCTAAATACGAATAGCGGGCAACTCTTTAACAGGTGGTTATCGCCGGGGCGCGTGAAACATCTTACGACCTAACCCAGCTTGACCGGCGGCGGGGGTATGTTGAATTTCTCCGGTTCCAGAGCCGGTTGCTTGCTTTTCCTTCTAATATAGTTCAACTGAGGTATCAGCAGTGAGACGACCAATATAAGGGTAAGCACATCGGTAATCGGAAACGCCAGCCATACGCCGTCTATTCCCCAGATACGCGGCAGTATGAGCACCGAGGGAAGCAAGAAAAGGGCCGACCTCGCCAGAGAGGTAATAATCGACTGAATCACCTTGCCAATCGCCTGGAAGATGATGGAACCGACCATCATGAAGCCTATCAAAGGCAGAATAAGAAAGAGGCGCTTGGCGGCGTAAACACTTATTTCAATAAGCCGAAGGTCATTGGTGAAGACGCGAAGGAAAGGTTCCGGGTTGAAGTACAGGACAACAAAGGCCATCGTACTGCAGGCCGATGCGTAGGTAATGGCTATCCGTACTGCCCTCAAGGCCCGGTCATAGCGCCTGGCCCCGTAATTAAACCCGAGTATCGGCTGGAGTCCCTGTCCGATAACTATGCCCGGCATCAGGGCGAACATCATAATTCGGTGAAGAATGCCAAAGGCTCCTACATGAAAGTCCCCGCCATAAGAAACCAGCAGTCTATTGACAAAAATCGAGGCTATGCTGCCGGCAACCACCATAGCCAGGGCAGAGACGCCTATGGCCAGAATATCCTTCATTATGTGCCATCGAATAATCAGGTTGGTTGAATGGAGTTTGAGGAAGCTCCTGCCGGCCAGGTGATAGCTCAAGAAGTAAACGGAAGAAATCAGCTGGGCTATTACCGTGGCCAGCGCGGCACCCTGTATCCCCATGTCCAGCGGTATGATGAAGATGGCGTCGAGCACGATGTTAGAGCCGGCGCCGATAATCATGCCTATCATGGGAACACGGGCGTTGCCTTCGGCTCTTATCAGGGTATTCATCGACATGGAAAAGGTCATGAAGAACATGCCGTAGAGAATAATCGTCATGTAGTCCCGGGAATAGGGAAGGATGGTATCCGACGCTCCCATGAGCCTGAGCCAGAAATCAACATTGGAAAGGCCAACTATCATTACCAGGGCGGCTAGTATGATGGTGCCGCTGAAAGCATTGCCGAGGGCATGTTCCGCCCGGGGGATATTGTTAGCCCCGATTAATCTGGAAATGAGCGACGCGCCGCCCATCCCCATCATCTGCCCGATGCCCATCGAAAGCATCTGGATAGGAAAGACTATAGAAAGCCCGGCAATACCGAGGGGGCCGACGTAGTGACCGATAAAGATGGTGTCGACGACGTTGTATAACGTCATGACGAACATGCCGAGAAAGGCGGGTAAGATCAGCTTAAAGAGTAACCGGCCGATTCGGTCGTCGTCAAGTACGTTATGATTTTGTTGTTGCATATTTCGCATAGAGTTATTTACACATCCTTACAGAATGTTGAAGTATCAAGCGATACCTGAAGCTCACCTATTGTAGTTTGAACAATGTATCCCGGAGGTTTCTTAAAGAGGACGACAGAGTTTCCAGCTCTTCGTCGGTGAGGGAGGCCATATTATCCCGTACCGCGCTGATAACCAAGTCGTCCTGTTCTTCCAGGAGTTTTCTCCCCTTGTCGGTGAGGGCGATATTAATGGTCCGCCTGTCGGCGGAATCCATTTCCCTTTCCACCAGATTCAAGTCCACCAGTTTATCTATCAGGTAGGTCATTTGAGCTTTGGCTATCAGTAATTTTTCGCCTATCTCAGCGGGGTGCAGCGTTCCTTCTTCCTTCAATACGTGCATAATCTCAAAGTGAGGTAGCTTGATATCAACATCAATATCGGCAAGGGCCGTTTTAATCAGTTTTTTGCGTATAATTCTGAAAATAAGCGGCGGTATGGAGAGTAAATCTACGGCAACCGTTCCCAGAATATCGCTGCGCATATTGATATTCCTCCTGTCAACTCCGTCAGTAAGTTAGTATATATTCTGAAAAGTATATATAATATATAGTTCACGTTATAAACCATATTACGGGAAAAGTCAAGGGAATTTAGTGAGGGTTCTTCTGGCATTCGGGTGATGATTTCTCCCTCACCTCTATCACTGGCGTCTCATCGCCCGCAGGTGCTATCATGATAGACAACGGGGAGGTAGACAGTGGATATTAACCTGACTTTCATGGGCGCGGCCCGAGGCGTCACCGGTTCCCGGTACCTGGTAGAGGCTAATAATTTGAAAATCCTGGTGGACTGCGGGCTTTACCAGGAAAGGAAGTTCCAGCACCGAAACTGGGACCCCTTCCGCGTCCCACCGCAAGAGTTGGACGCTGTCCTGCTGACCCACGCCCATTTAGACCACTGCGGCCTGCTCCCCAAGCTGGTCAGCGAGGGGTTCCGGGGCAGGATAATCTGCACTCCGGCTACCGCCGACATCACCAGAATTATCCTCCTTGACGCCGCCAAAATACAGGAAGAAGACGCCGCCCATAAGAAAAAGAGGCATCTCCGGGAGGGGAGACGGGGTCCCTATCCCGAAATTCCGCTCTACACGATTGCCGATGCCGAGGCAACGTCGCCGCTGTTTGACACCGTCGATTACAATGAGCCGGTAACCATCGGCGAGGGTATCGAGGCCACCTTTCACGACGCCGGCCACGTGCTCGGCTCATCCATGATAAAGCTGGTAATCAGCCAGGGAGAGGAAAAAAGGAGCATCGTCTTTTCCGGAGACATCGGCAGGTGGGACCGCCCGATACTGCAGGACCCGAGCTTCTTCCATAAGACGGACTACATCGTGATGGAGTCCACCTACGGCGACCGGGAACATGAGGGCACGAATGAAATCGGCGACGACCTTGCGGAAATAGTAAACACGGCCTTTGAAGCCGGCGGCAAAATCATCGTCCCCAGCTTCGCCCTGCAGCGCGCCCAGGAAATACTGTACTACCTCAACATCCTGATGCTGGAAAACCGCATACCGTACCTGAAGGTGTATCTCGACAGCCCGATGGCTATCAGAATCACCGGGGTATTCAAGCATTACCACGAGCTATTCGACCGGGAGATGAAGGAATTATTGCGTCAACGCCGGTCCCCTTTCGACTTCTCCGGCCTGAAAATGGTGGAGACCGTGGATGAATCCAAAGCCCTGAACTACATCAAGGGCACCTTTATGATTATCGCCGGCTCGGGGATGTGCACCGGCGGCCGGATAAAGTATCACCTCGTCAATAATATCTCGCGGCCGGAGTGCACCGTCCTGTTTATCGGCTACCAGGCGGAAGGCACCCTGGGCAGACGAATAATTGACGGCGCCAGGAGCGTCAGAATTCACGGTCATCAGCACCCGGTCCGCGCCCGGATAGCCCAGATATTCGGCTTCTCGGCGCACGCCGACAGGGACGACCTCATGAAATGGCTTTCCAGGCTGTCAGCAGAGCCCCGGCATATTTTCATTACCCACGGAGAGAGAAAAGCCGCCGAACAGTTCAGCGCGTTTCTGAAAGAGAAAACAGGCTACGAAACCTCGGTGCCGGCCTACGGCACCAGGGTCAGCCTGGAATAACTGTGTTTATGTTAACAGGGAGGGACCATGCACGACGAATATGAAATCAACCAACTGGCCAAAGAAGAATCGTGGCGGATGTTCCGTATCATCGGGGAGCTGGTGGAGGGTTTCGATAGTCTGGCCGATATCGAACCGGCCGTGACGATATACGGTTCCGCCCGACTCCACCCCGACGACGAGCTGTATTCCCAGGCGGAAGAAATCGCCTACCTGCTCGGTAAGGCCGGCTTCAATATCATGACCGGCGGCGGCCCCGGCGTCATGGAAGCCGCCAACAAGGGGGCGCACCGGGCGGGGGTTACGTCGGCCGGGCTGAACATCAAGCTGCCCCAGGAGCAGGTGTGCAATGATTACGCGGACAGGTCAATAACCTTCCATCACTTCTTCGTGCGTAAAGTCATGCTGGTGAAATACGCCACCGCCTTCGTCATCATGCCCGGTGGGCTGGGCACGCTGGACGAGTTAACCGAGGTGCTGACGCTGATACAAACGGAAAAGATAAAACCCTTCCCGGTAATCCTGTTTTCCAGCGAATACTGGCACGGTTTTCTCGAATGGCTGCAGGGGACGGTGCTGGCCTCCGGCTCGATTTCAGAGGAAGACTTCGAGCTGCTGCGAGTAATCAATTCCCCCGAGGAGGTAGTGGACGCCGTTAATAAGTGGTACGAAAAGCATGAAGTCGTGGGGAAGAAAGCACTGCAGGGGTAGGCCGCTCACCATTCTTCACAACCTGCCTCTGGAGCATATTCACGTAATTAGGCTAATTTTTTCTTCCAGGCCCCGGCTTTCCCCATAAGCTCCCCGGCGGCCTTGAGGGCAGTCGCCGTATAGCGGGGGCCGGCAATCATGACGGCCAACTCGTTCCGGCACGAATCGCCCTGAAGGGCTTCAATGGTGCTGACGGTGCGGTCGCCCGCGGTGCGTTTGCTGACGCTGTAGTGAGCGTCGGCGAAGGCGGCAATCTGGGGCAGGTGGGTCACGCAGATTACCTGATGGCTCCTCGAAAGGTTCCAGAGCTTCCTGCCGATTATCTCGCCGCTACGCCCGCCGACGCCGATATCAATTTCATCGAAGATGAGCACCGGAATCGTATCCGCTTCGGCCAGGGCGCTCTTCAGGGCCAGCATGAAGCGCGATACTTCACCGGTCGAGGCAATCCTGTCCAGTGGTTTCATGGGCTCGCCGGGATTCGTCGACGCGATAAATGCCACATCGTCAACACCGGTCGAGTCGAACCGATAGCACTCGCCATCGGGAAAAGGTATTCCTTCCGACGAGGCCTCCTGCGTAACAGACACATTAAATTCCACCTGCGCCATATTCAGGTCAGCCAGCTCTTTTTTCACCGCCGTGGCGAGTTTCTGCGCCGCCCGGCCGCGCCGCTCAGACAGTCGGCAGGCGAGGGCGCCCATCTCCTTTTTCAGTTGCTCACGCTGCTCTTCCAGCTGCTCACGCCGTTCACCGGAAGAAGTCAGCCCTCCCAGTTCCGCCCCGGCCTTAGCCAGGTAATTCAGCACCCCCCCGATAGAGTCGCCGTATTTCCTCTTGAGACTCCTGAGGAGTTCGAGCCTGGTCTGCACCTCCTCGAGGCGCTGCGGGTCATAGTTGAGATTATCGCCGTAGGAGCGGACCTCACGCGCCAGCTCTTCGAGTCCGTGCACTATCTCCTCGAGATAGCCCAGCTTCGTCTGCAGAGAGGGGTCGGTCTCAACGACATTCTTGAGCACCGGGAGGACCTCGTTGACCTTATCCACCGCCGAGGATGATACGGAGACACTATCGTCGCCATAGATTATCCGGTAAATCTCATAAGAAGCCGATTTCAGCTTTTCCGCGGAGGTCAGGAGCGTAAGCTCCTTTCCGAGTTCCTCGTCTTCTCCTTCCCGCAGTTCCGCCTTCTCAATTTCATCAATCTGAAAAGTAAGCAACTCCTTCTGCCGTGCCAGCTCCTGCTCGTTACGGGATAACGCCTTAATGTCACGTTCTATTTGATGAAGTTCCGCAGCCATGGCGCTGAAATCATGCCTCAGGTCCAGGGTACGCGCGTAGGCGTCAAGAAAGTCCAGGTGCCGGTCTTTGTTCAACAGCGAAAGGTGTTCGCTCTGGCCGTGGATATCGACCAGAGTCCCGCCGATATCCCGCAGCAGAGACCGCGATACCGCCAGCCGGTTCACCCGCGGCGTGGTACGCCCCTGCCGGCGAAAATCGCAGGTAAGGAGGAGGGCGTCATCGTCGGCTTCAAGTCCTTTCTCCGAGAGTAACTCGTGAAGTGGCCCCTCTCTATCCTGGGGGGCTATACGGAAAATGCCCTCGACCCGGGCTTCGTCCGAGCCGTGACGGATATCTTCTTCCTGCACCTGGCCGGACAGTAGGGCTTCAACGGCATCCACCACCAGCGATTTGCCGGCGCCGGTCTCCCCGGTAATCACGTTCAGCCCTTCGGCGGGCTTCCAGGTTATTGCCTCTATGATGCCGAATCCCTTTACGGTCAGTTCATCCAGCACGTTTCGCCGCGCTCCTTTTTTCATCGACTTTACTTTCATCTTCCGAAAATTCCAGATTCATCTGTATCTCCTGAAACGGCAGTTGCAGGGCCTTCTTCAGGTCGGCGGCGTTACGGGGCGCGTAGGCCTGCCAGTGGTTATTGAAGAAGGCGAAGAGCAGCTTCGATTTTTCTCCGGCGGTTCTGACCCTCTCGGCCAGTCCGGCGATTTCCTCAGGAGAATAGAGATATCTGTAACGCGTTTCGCTATTGCCCGTCCACCAGTCTTTAGCGTTTCTGCCGTGAAAGCGGAAATAGGCGGTATCAGCGGTAATCGGTATATCAACCGCCACCGAGGATTGAAATTTCGGCTCGTCAATCTGCACCCAGGCCACGTTGTTTTCCCGGAGAAACCGCTCGGTGCCGGCATCGTCGCTCCAGCTGCGATGCCTCATCTCCACGGCAAGCGGGTACTGCCCGAACGTTTTCGACACCGCGCCGAGTATCTGCCGGCCGTAGCCGTCGTTTTTAAAGCTGGGCGGGAACTGCGCCAGCAGAGCCCCGAGCTTGCCGTGCTTTACGAGTGGCTCCAGGCTGCGGTTGAACTCGTCAACATCACGCTGCGAGATAACCGCCTCTTCTCCGTAAGCCTCTTTGTACATTTTGGGGTGGGTGAACTTCTGCCATAGCTTGACCGCGAACAGAAAGTCTTTGGGAGTGTGCCGCGCCCATTTATCCACGTAGGCGGGGGCGGGCGGGCGATAGAAGGAGCTGTTAATCTCCACCGTATTGAAGAACTGGCTGTAATACTCCAGCTCGTTTATCTTGCCGGCGGGGTAGAAATAGCCTTTCCAGGTCCCCTCGCCTTTAGGGTAAGACCAGCCCGATGTGCCGATGTAGATTTTCGCCGGAGAATGCATCAACGTCCTCCTGGGGTCATTATACGAGAATGTTTGAAATTTTTACACCATCTACAGAATGAGCGTACCTCACCCCCTTAATCCCCCTCTCCAAACAGTAGCACATCTGACGCCTTTAAAGGTTTTGTTTGGAGAGGGGGGCTGTGGTGGGGCTAAGCGAATACCAAAACAAAGAGAACCACCCGGCGTATCCGCCACGATGGCTCCCTTTTATTTTTTTCTACTTACAGTCCCGTGCTACCGGGTATTAACTGCTATTCGGCCGGTAAGAGCGGCGTGTACACGCCCGCTTTCAGTATGGCGAACCTTAACGCCAGGCCGCCGATTATCTCGCTGACAACGGCAGTAACCAGCAGTCCGGATGAAGCCTCACCGACGAAATAGGTGATGATGGATATAATAATCGGTATGGCTATGCCGAACAGGAAAACGCCAACCCAGAAGAGCGGGGCGAGACTACCGCCGATAAGCCTCTTGACAGCTTCCTTCGCCGCCGTGCTGCTGTAGGTGGTGTTCCAGAGATAAACGCCGATGATAATAGCCAGAGCTACCAGCACGACACGGGTTACATTCTCAAGCGCCACAAGCTGGGCATGGTCGCCGGCCATGGTGACAGCCAGGAGTATGGCCAGGCCACCGGAGAGACCGCAGGTAACGAAAAGAATCGGCACAATAGCCGAGTTCCATACCTTGATGGCACTGACATAGCTCACGGCGAAGCCGGTATAGATTGACTGGGCAAAGGCGAATATTCCGGCCAGCACTTTTAACGTGGTTATGGCGGTGGTTGCCTCCGGAACCCACTGGGACAGGATAAGCTGTATCGTGGTAAAACCGATAAACAGCATTATGAATATAAAGCCGCGAGCTATCCAGGAAGTGCCCGGCTTCATAAACATCCGCCAGGACCGGAACGGGTGGCTCAGGTGCGCCAGATAGGACACACCCATCAGCAGGGAGAGCAGCCAGGCCACGAACATACCCAACAGGCTATCAAAGTAGGCAGCGGCCATGTACAAGCCACCGCTGATACCCCCCAGGAAAAAGGCAAACGCAATAAAGTTCCCCCGGCCATCTATCCAGTCTTTCTGTTGCGTGTACTTCACCATAAACTCATATGGTTTCATCTGAATCATTTCCGTATGCCTCCCCTTTAATTTCTCGGTTAGTCAATATAGTATATCGACGGGTCCGTGCCAAACTCAGGATGGAACGGATGACCGTGCTTTTCCTTGATAACCCTGTTAATCTCGCTATTGGGGTCGTCCAGGTCACCAAAGTGTATTGCCTTGGTCGGGCAGCTGGTAACACAGGCGGGGGTCGCTTCACGGTCAACACCGGGCGTCAATCCCGCCGCCATGCCGGAATCGATTCTCTCCTTGCAGAAGACGCACTTTTGAACCACGCCCGGCTTGTGGGGATACAGCTCCCGTCCAACCTTCTCGTGCTCGGTCAGCCCCTGGCCCGGGAAATACTCCTTGCTATCGTCTTCATACATCGACCGCATCTGATAGGGACAGGCAATCATGCAATACCGGCAGCCCACGCACTTGTCCTCATCAACCCAGACAATGCCGTCTTCACGCTGCTGCGTGGCCCCGGTAGGACAAACCTTGACGCAGGGCGGGTCGGCGCAATGATTACAACGCACGTTATATATGAGCTTGGTTACGGTAGGATACTTGCCGCTTTCGCCAATCAAGACCCTGTTCCAGAAAATGTCCGGCGGCAGGAAGTGCTCCGCCTTGCAGGCAAGGACGCACTCATAGCAGCCGATGCATCTTTTCAGTTCTATCGCCATTCCCCACCTCATAGCTTGTCACCTCCTGCTCCGTCGAATTCTATTCTGTGGTCAATCTTATAGACCTTGACCGTAGCTGCCGTTTCCTGGCTCCAGCATACCGGGCAGGCGTGTTTGAAGTCCGATTCAAGTAGAATATTGAAGTTGGTGCCCTTTCCGTAGGCAATGGGCGCGCCTTTCGCCCAGGCGCCGGAGCAGGCAGATATGGCCACCGTCTGGGGGTGCTGGCCCTGCATTGTCTGGAGGGTGCCGGTGGTCTTCCGGCCGTAGGGTGACTCAAGGCAGATAAGGTCGCCGTCTTTCAGGCCCTTCTTCTCGGCCATAGCCGCGTTCATGGTGATATTGTAGGTATAGGGATTGAGCCGGCTGACCTCGTCGAGCCAGGGCATTTCCATGGTGTAGGTGCCGTTGTGGAGGATATCGCGATAGGAGAAGCTGTAGAGGTCAAACTCATCAGAAATTTCCTTGCCTACCTGCGGGGTAAAGTAACTGGTGAGAGGGGTAAACTGTTCCCAATCGAGTTCTATCCCAGCCTTCTCGGCATTCTTCATGACGTTTTCTTTCAGCTCGGCGATATGCTCCATGTAGATGGGTATCCTCACATCCACATACCAGCGCCAGTAAGCCTCGTGGACCTTCTTGGGCCATTTAACGGGACCGTTGTTGAGGGTGTATTCTAAGCCGTGTTCATCACCGAAGTAGAATTTCAAGGCGCGGTCCATCATCTCGTCATAGGTAATTTTCTCATCGGGTTTTATCAGCTGGACTACTTTCTTGGGGTCGATATCGCCCAAGTGCCTGATGCTGTCTATATCGCCGCCAATCAGCGCCTCGCCGCCGAAGCTGGTAAAGTAGACATTGTAGTAGTTGTTCATCTCTTCTCTCATGCCTAATCTATCAGCCAGGTCCCAGAGGACCTCGAGCTTGTTCCTGCGTTCATAGGCAGGTTGAACAACAGGCTGGCGCACCGGGAAGTCCCAACCCTCCATGCCGATGGGGTGGTTGAAGAAGGGGCCATGCGTCCCGAAGAGACAGTAGGCCTCCAGGGGATGCAGGTCGGGTAGCACGATATCGGCGTAGCCCTCGCAAAACTCGTTGGGAAGGATATTAAAGGTGACGATGAACGGTATTTTCTTCCAGAATTCATCCGCTATTTCACGGCTCTGGGTGCTGCGAATCATGTTGGCGCCGAAAATCATCGCCAGCTCTATCTCGTAGGGTCGCCCCAGCTTATCCCAGTACTTATCAAAGTCCGAAGTCACCGGGTGAGGAGAGAACGATGCCGTCGGGGTGAGCTCTTTCATGAGGGTAGTGTACGGCACCTGGGAGTCTTCTATGGGCCAGGGGCGGTGTTCCATGAAAGACCCTGCCGTGAGCATGCCGTCTTTGCAGGCGTAAGGTATCATCCGGAAACGCCCGGTGTCCGGATATCCTTCTACGTAAGCCGGCCAGCCGAGAGTCCCACCGGGGACGTCCATAGCGCCGACGATAGCATTGAGGAGACACATGGCAATATAGCTGTGTGCTGAATTAGTATGCCCCTGTCCGCCGCGGAACATGATGGCGGCAACCGGCCGGAAGGGAAGCTTCTCACCTTCGATTTCAATAGTAGCGCCAATCATAGCCGCATCAACCCACTCCTGGGCGATACGCCGGACGGTTGAAGCGGGAACGGTGCTTTCTTTTTCCGCCTGTTCCGGCGAGTACTGCTTGACGTGCTCCTTGAGAAGCTGGAAGGACGGATAGCATTTTACGCCGTTGACCTCGTATTCGCCGAAGATGGCATAATCGCCGATGGAGGGGTCGTTAAAGGTCTTGGCTTTGTTATCCTTGGCATCCCAGACGAGGGGTTTATCGGTCTCTTTATCCCGGACATATTTGCCGTCCGGTCCGATTAGGTACGGCCCGTTGGTCTTCATCTTGATGAATTCGGCATCATAAACGTCCAGTTCGTTGAGGATGATATTGACCATCGCCATGGCGACGATTCCGTCCGTCCCCGGGAGGATAGGCACCCACTCGGTGGCCTTGCCCCCGCCGAAGTTGCAGATGGGGTCGAAGACGACATTTTTCATGCCTCTGGAGCGGGCATCAGCCGACAGCCGCATGTTAAAGCCCATGGAGTGTCCCGAGCCGGTCCCTTTGTTGGAACCCATTTGAAGGGCGTAGTTACAGTACTTGAAGTCGGGCACGATAGACCACGAGGCGTGGTAGAGGCCGGCGCCCATGTGGGAGCCGCTGCCGCAGTGCAGGCCGGCGCCGCCGACGTACCAGTTCTTGGTGCCGAAGACAGCCCCGAAAACGCCGAAGCCCAGGGGCAGGTCCGGTCCGCTGCCCGGTCCGGGCGTGCCGCCGTGAAGGAGCTTATGGGGGTTCTCGGCGCGAATCTTCTTGAGACGCTTGGCGATTTCGTCGAGGGCCTCGTCCCAGGAAATCCGCTCCCACTTGGGGTCTTCAAAGAGACCCTTCTTGGGGTTGGTCCTTCTCAAGGGGTAATTGTAGCGATTGGGGTCGTAGTGGGCCTGTATCATGGCTTCGCCCTTGGCGCAGATACCGCCCCTGGGACCGAAGTCACTATCCGGATCGCCATCTATTTTAACGATGACACCGTTAACACGGTGGGCGCGTATAGCACACTGGCCATAGCAACCACCACAAGTGGTATAAACCCAGGTATCGTCCCAGATTTCCGGGTTACCTTTAACGGATAGCCCCAGTACCGGCTTGTTGTTTTCCGGCTTTTTTGCTTGGGTTACCATTTCCACCTCCTTAGTTATACAGCTTTATCGCCGCTATTTTCTAATTTATACGATATTGAAAGATTGGCGCAAGTTGTCAAGAGAAGCAGTTTTTGACACCAATTCGGGATATTTATTAAGGCTTCTTGTCTCCAGACACATCTCCTTTACCGTGAATCACGGTGAATAACCGGGTTTACTTATATGCATCGCAAAGGCTCTTGACAAGGGCATACCTTTCATCGACCGCCTTTTGCAGTTCTGCCAGACCATCTTCTTTCAGATGGGAGAATTTCCGCATCAATTTGGTGAGTTCCGTAATGGGCTTGGGGTTGGCTATCTCAACCGTGAATCTGGGTTTTCCATCTTCCGCCTCCCAGAGGGGGAAGTAGTTGGTCCTCACGGCATTGCGGCATACCTCGATTGACATATTGGAGTTAATGCGCCAGCCTACGGGGCAGGGCGAGAACACATGAAGGTAGACGAACCCCTTCTTGACCTTCTCCTTGGCCTTCTGGAGCTTCTTGGCGAAGTCCTCAAGGTGGCTCAGGGTGGCCGTAGCCATATACGCCGGCCGGTGCATCAACATGACCAGGGGCAGATTCTTGGAAACGGTCGTCTTGCCGCGGCCGATTTTACCAACGGGGGTCGTCGTAGTGGCGGCCCCCAGCGGGGTGGCGCTGCTCCTCTGGTTGCCGGTGTTCATATAGCCTTCATTATCGTAAGTGATGTAGATGATTTTCTCGTTTCTCTCGGCGGCCCCGCTGAGGGGCTGGAAACCGACATCGGTGGCGCAGCCGTCGCCGGTGAAGCAGACCACGGTAGCATCCTGGCCTATTCTGTTGTAATACCGGGTGAGTCCGGTAGCCTTGGAGGGCACTCCGGTCATGACGGAGGCCATGTAAGCCAATCTATGCCATGCCCCCACGTTCTGCCCGTGTAATACCGGTGCCGCGCAGCCGGGCGTACCGACAAATACCATATTCTTCCCCAGGACTTTCGGCACGAACCTGGCGGTGAGTTCCAGGGGACAGCCGGAGCACCAGGCAACACCACCGGCGAACTGGTCTTCCTCGCAGAAATAGTTAAAAACCCGTGATTTTTTCTTCGTTTTTTCTACCATCTTTGTTTCCTCATTCCTCCATCGGAATCCAGGTTACCTCCTGGTAGGGCTTGCCCTGGGCAGCAGCATTGACTTCGTTTATTACTCTCTCTATATGAGGTACGTTGACATCCAGATTCGCCAGGCCATCGATATAGCTCAGTATGGGTATAGCACCAATATTCACTGCGAGAGTTTTTAGCTCCATACATATAGGCCCATACTTCCAGCCGAAACAGAGGCTCCGGTCGATAACGCCTATCGCTTTCTTCCCCTTTAGGGCCTTTATAAGCCGTTCGGCAGGGAAGGGGCGGAATAATCTTAGCTTGACCATACCTACTTTCACACCCTCTTCCCTTTTGGTGTCGACAACTGTCCGTACCGTTCCGGCGGCACTCCCCGAGGCCAGCACTATTATCTCGGCATCCTCGGTGCGGTACTCCTCAATCTGGCCTCCGTAGTACCGCCCAAAATAATCGCCGAAGGCTTTGTCTATTTCATCCACCTTATTCTTGACCCGTTCCAGCGCCATACAGTGCTTGTAGCGCGCCTCGACATAGCCCATCTCCATACCGTGAGTGCCGCAGCCGATAGACACCCCCGGAACCAGTTTCTGGCGTCCCGGTTGCTGTTTAAGGGGCGCCAGGAACGTATCGACGTCTTCAATAGGGGGAATTTCCACGGCTTCGGCAAGGTAGGAGAGATAAAAGCCATCATAGTTCACCATGACGGGGAGCTGGATATCGTAGTCCTCCGCCAGCCGGTAGGCCATGATAATCTGGTCAAGAATTTCCTGGTCGTTCTCCACGACTATCTGGACCCATCCTGTATCCCTGGCGGAAATCATGTCCTGCTGCCCGGAGGAAACGGCATGGATACCGGGCGTTTCCCGGTTAGCATCCACCATCACCACCGGTGCCCTGAAGCTAGCGGTTTCCTGCAGGGCATCATACATGAATACCAGCCCGTAAGAAGAGGTAGCGGTGAAAGTTCGTGCGCCGGCGATGCTGGCGGCCAAGACGACGTTCATCGCCGAGTTTTCTCCCTCAACTTCCACATATTCAGCGTCCAGAACACCGTTAGCTACGAATTGTGCAAGCTGCTCCGCCAACTCACTCTGAGGAGTTATGGGGTATGCCGCCACTACTTCCGGCCGGCAAATCATAGCCCCGTAGGCGCCGACGGCGTTGCCCGTTATTACCCTAACCTGACCTTTTTTAGCCTTCATCGGCAAACTCTCCTTCCGGAACCATAGCGATTGCGTTGCGCGGGCACTCCGTGGCACAGATACCGCAGCCCTTGCAGAAAGCAAGGTCGGCCTCGAAATAGTCGCCCATGTCTTTCATGCACTGCGGGGGACAGTAGAGCGCACAGAGACCGCAGTAGTTACACTTTTCCTTGTCCAGCACCGGCCGCTCCGTCCGCCAGCTGCCGGTGTCCAGACAGAGAAGCTTCTCGTCGGCATTCGACCAGGCGCTTTCCGTTTTAAAAATATTCTTATGTTTTATTACCATTTGGTTACCTCCACTTCGCGGTATCCTCTCTCGGTACTCTTGAGATTTCTCTGAAGGATGTCGCCGCTGAGATAGTCCGGCAGGCAGTCCAGCAGGGACTGTAATTTCAGCCATCTGGTAGTGGCGGCAAAGGCGCCGAGAAGGCAGGTATTGGGGATATCCCGGCCGATTTCCTCAACGGCTATCTGGGTGGCGTTGACCACGCCGCTTGTTTTCAGGTTTTCGCTGGGCTGCTCGGTCAACTTCTTCGGGCTATTCAGGATGAACACGCCTTCCGGCTTCAACCCTGTGAACAGGGTGGTAAGGGCTAACAGGCCGGGGTCAATCACAATCAGGCAATCAGGGGTATAGATTTGCGTTTTTTCCCGAATCGGCTTGTCATCAATGCGGGTGAAAGCCACTACCGGCGCGCCACGCCTTTCGAAACCGTACATGGGAAAGCTGGCCACCGACTTGCCCTCGAGAACGAAGGCGCTGGCCAGCATCCTGGCCGCCAGAACGGCCCCCTGCCCGCCACGTCCGTGAATCCTTATCTCTTTCACAGTTACATAATCCCCTCTTCATTCGTATTCAGCGCAGACACCCTCCGGTTGCGCTGTGAAACCACGATATATATTAACACTATTCGCAGAGCTTTCCGTTTCCAGTGGTCTTGGCAAGCCTGGGAGACAGGCTCTCTCTAATCGTCCTCATAATACCGACCAATACTTCAATCTGCTCTTTGTCGATACAGGACAGGACTTCGCGGCTTAACTCCTGGGCGACCGGATTCAGCTGATTGGCTTCCTGCCAGCCTTTATCGGTAATGACGACTTTGACAGACCTGCGGTCGTTGGGCGACGGTTCGCGGCGAACGACACCCTGTCTTTCCATGGTATCGATGGCCGCCGTAATGGAATTTTTTTCCCGGAAGACGCTCTCCGCGATTTCCGACGGCGTCATCTCGCCGCCGTTCTTGAACAGCGTACTCATGATGTGAAATCTGATGAGGGTGGCATCGTAACGCCTTAATTCAACTTCCAGATACCGCTCCAGCACCTCGAAAGACATCAAAACGGATAACAGGGTACCCAGCGGGGTTTTATCGGTCCTCTTGCTTACTTCACTGATGGTCATGCTTTTTCCGAGCGGTGACTACAAAAGCGTCAAATTAAGTTCTATACAGAATCATTCTACAACTCTTATGATACGTTGTCAACACAATATCGCAATCAATTTCTCTTAATAGCGTTATTACCGGGTATATATAACGGTACGCCTTTGTTCCATATGGAATGAACGGTATGCTTTCCGACGGAGGCGGAAGCAGCCTTCAGCAGGCATGCCATTTGCCAATGCAGGCTATTATTGAGTATATTATATCTGGCCGGTAGCGTCTTAGTACGCTGACTGAAAAGTGATAGATAGGAGAGTTACATCCTATGAAAAGCGACGAATACTGGAACCCCGTTCTGGAAACACTGCCCCGAGAAAAACTCCAGCAACTGCAACTCAAAAAATTTAAGGAGATATTTGACTGGGCCTATGAAAAATCCAGGTTTTACCACAAGCTCTACAGCGATGCCGGCATAGAGCCGGGCGATATCAGGACATTCGACGATATCAAAAGAGTCCCCAAGATGGAAAAGTCCATGATGAGGGAAGTCCAGGGCCCGGGCAAGGAGCCCTTCCCTTACGGCGATATCCTGTGCGTCCCTCTGGAACAGGTGACGGACTACCGCCAGACCAGTGGCACCACGGGGCAACCCATTTACCAGGCCGATACCTGGCAGGACTGGGAATACAGTACCGAGTGTTACGCCTACGCACTGTACGCCCAGGGCTACCGGCGCGGCGACCGTCTGTTCCTGCCCTTCGGCTATAATATCTTCATCGCCTTCTGGGCATACCACTACGCCGGCGAGAAGCTCGGCTGCGAGGTGATTCCCGGCGGCGTCCTGAATACCGAGGCAAGGATATTAAAGATGCAGGAGCTGAAGGCCACAGCGATGGGGGCCACGCCGACCTACGTGCTGGGCATGGCGGAGACGGCCAGAAGGATGGGCATAGACCCACCCAGGGACCTGTTCATCAGGAAAATCACGGTGGCGGGTGAACCCGGAGGCAGCATCCCGGCCACCCGGAAAAGGATGGAGGAGGCCTGGGGGGCCAAGGTCTACGACCAGGTGGGTAGCACGGAAATCGGCCACTGGGGCTGGGAATGCCAGCACCAGTCCGGCCTGCACGTTAACGAGGCGCTCTTCTTGGTGGAGATTGAAGATGTCGATACGGGCGAACCCATCGACAAGCCCGGCAAGAGGGGCAAGATGGTGGTGACCACTTTCAACCGTATGGCTCAGCCGTGTATCAGGTTCGATGTCAAGGACTTAATCCAGTGGAGCGCTCATCCGTGCGACTGCGGGCGGACATTCCGGCTGCTGGAGGGCGGTCTCAAGGGCCGCGCCGACGACATCACCAAGGTCAAAGGCGTGCTGCTATCGCCGACGGCCATCGAGGAAGTGGTCAGGGACGTACCGCAGTTGAGCAACGAATACCAGGTGGTCGTCACCAAGAAGGGCGACATCGACGATATCACGCTGAAAGTGGAAATAATCCCCGAGCACAAGGACGACGAGGCCGCCATCAGGGCGGTGCTGGTCGACCAGCTGAGGGTGAAGACCAATCTGGGCTATAACATAGAATTTCACGAATTCGAGAGCCTGCCCCGGTCCCAGACCAAGAGCCGCCGCTTCCAGGACCAGCGGCCCAAACAACATTAGGAGTATGACAATGGCACGGGAATACGATATCAAAGGAATGGTAGAGAAAATCAAAGCCCTCCGGAAGGATGCCGAGGAGCTGAAAGAGATTTCCGGCGGGATTCAGGCCGTGGACCGGAATGCCGACCGCATCCTGGCCAACGTGAAGATGCTGGAGATAGATATCAGCGACGCGGCAGAGATTCTGGGAAAATAGAACGACTGCCCCGCTGGCCGAAAGGCCAGACAGTACCCACTTCCTAATGAAGCTGCGGGGACACCGGCCGCAGCTTTACCATTTGCTCATACCACCCCTTAGAACTTTTCGTAGAGAGAATCAATGAAAGAACACACCGAAAGATTAGGTTACATGCCTCTTGGCAAACTGCTTATCAGTCTTAGTTTGCCAAGCATAGCTGGAATGATAACCATGAGTCTCTATAACATCGTTGACACCTTCTGGGTTGCCAAGCTGGGTCACGAGGCTATCGCCGCGTTAACGATAGTGTTCCCCTACCAGATCCTGTTTTTCGCGGTAGGTGGCGGTACCGGTATCGGCATCAGCGCCCTCGTTTCCCGGCGGTTTGGTGAGAATAATGTCGAAGCCACAAACCATGTTGCCGGCCAGATATTCTTTTTAAGCGTGTTCTGGGGTCTCCTCTTCATGTTGGCTGCTATTTTCTTCTCAGAAAACCTCCTGGTTGCATTCGGGGCCACGCCGGATATCATGGAATACAGCACCCAGTACTTAGTAATTACCGCCTACGGAGCACCCCAGATAATCTTCGTTCTGGTAATAGGCAGCCTTATCCGCGGCTCCGGTGATGCCGTAAAGCCAATGGTTATTATGATTGCCGCAAGCATCATTAATATCATCCTGGACCCCTTCATGATTCTCGGCCTCGGGCCTTTCCCTGAAATGGGCATCCGCGGAGCCGCTCTGGCGACGATTATAGCCCAGTCCTGCGGGGCTTTACTCGGTCTTTATTACTTCTTGGGCCATAAAACGTCTTTCCGGATAAAGGTCAGCCACCTTCTCCCCAATATGCCCATCCTGCGCGATATTTACCGCGTCGGGGCCCCGTCGTCGATAATGGAACTAACGGAGAGTCTGGCCTTCATCCTGTTCAATAGAGTAGTGTCTTCTTATGGGTCAATCGCTATTGCCGCGGTCGGCCTTGTCATCCGCATATCCGATCTTGCCTTTATGCCGATTATCGGTGTCTCCAACGGACTGCTTCCTATCGTCGGCTTCAATTTTGGCGCGCAAAACCCCAAACGTTTGTGGAAAGCGGTACAACTGGCCTCGGTTGGGATTGCGTTACTGCTTGCCGTTATCACTATATTTTTAGAGATTTTTGCCCCCCAGATTACCCGTATATTCAGTAACAACCCGGAGTTACTCGAGGTAGCCATACCTTCAATTCGCATAATGCTGTCCACAATGTTATTTATTGGCCCGAATATTATGTTTATTACCGCGTTTCAGGGGCTTTCTAAAGGTACGATGGCCCTGATTCTGTCACTGGTGCGCCAGTTTATCCTGTTTGTGCCGCTGTTATATCTTTTATCACATCTATTCGGCATGAACGGAGTCTGGTATTCGTTACCGGTTTCGGATATCCTGGGCTTTATCGTGACATTTGCGTTTATTTACATGGAATACAGGAGGCAGAAAAGGAGCGGTTACTGGTCTGGCGTGTCTCCACTGGAGAGTGTATAATTACCTAACTAAGCAATCCCGAAAAGTCTTAACGCGTTTTGTGTAGTCACTTCCGCAATCTTTTCTTCACTCACGTTCTTCAAAGCCGCCGCGCCGCGTAGCGACCTCATAACGTCCGCCGGGCTTGAGGTAAACTCGTTTTCGCTGCCCCTCTGATATATTACGGGGCAATCCGTCTCCAGAAGCATTCTTTCCAGGGGGATTTCCTTCACCGCCCGCCGGTGCTCTTCGTGGTATTCCACCGCGGGTGTTACCGAGATGTAATAGCCCTGCACCACCAGTCCGCCCTCTCTGGCCTCGGCCAGGACCCGGTCGAGGTCTTCCATTTCATCCAGATGGGCGTGGGTGTCAATCAGCCGGTACATACACTTTCCTTACGCGAACACCGCCGAAGGTTTCTCCTGGAACGGGTGCGTCCTCAGAACCAGCGAGAAGAGGAACGGATAGGTCGCTTTCAGGTGCTGGACGTAGTCCAGCCACTCGCTGGCAAGGTGGTCGTACATACGCTCGATGTCAACGGTCAGATGCTCAAGGTCCGCCGCCGGCAGGTCTTTCAGCGAAGGCCTGGCCTCAAGCTCCTCGTCGAGGTGGGTAGTCGCCCAGAGCAAATCGGTAAAGCGGTCATGCTCCAGGAGGTTGGGGTTCTCCAGCAGCGTCAGCAGGTACATCCTCTTCCCGGAGAGAAACTTTTTCAGCCCTTCCAGGTCAATCTTGCGGATATCGAGGTCGATTTTCAAATCATAGGCGAAGGCGTCGGCCTGCTTAAAATCTTTAGCCGTCCAGTTCTGGGTGACATTCAGGTTATGGAAAATTTCATCTTTATTATCGAAATACTTGAACAGGTCGGCCAGAAGCTTGTTGCCCACCTCGCTGAAAAAGGCCCCGATGACCATATTAAGCTTATAAAGCATGGCCTGCTTATCGCGGCGGGTAAGGATGCGTTCAATTACGATAACCACCAGGAACACCTCGAGCGGAAGAAAGGCGAAGTCGCCGAGCAGGTAGATGAAGATATGATGCGGGTCACGGAATATCAGATAATGAATACCATAGAATAAGGCGGAAGCCGCCAGAAAAAAGGCGGCGGCAAACAAAAAGATGCGGTAATTTTTCATCATTAACCCCCGAACTGATTACACTCTGTTTTTATAGTATCACAATCTCCATCCGGCCAACAGGAAAGTTGACAAAATCACGGCAATAGAGCTAAGGTAGGGCCAGCTGTCATTTTATTGGACAGGCGGCGCATCGATGAGAAGTTGCAGGTACCTGGCTTTAGCGGGACTTATTCTGGCATTAATGACGTCGTTCGGGGCCTGTAAGGAGGCGCCATCTGCCCCCCGGGCACCGTTGCCCTCCCCCTCTCCGGCGGAAACAGAACCGGCCCCTCCGGCAACCACTCCCCGGGAAACCACCCCCGAAATTGCTCCCGAGCCGCCGGAAGAGCCGACCGTCATATCCGAAGAGTTCTGGCAGACTTTTAAAAGTCGATTCGGCTTTATGCCGGCCCACTGGGACTTCGCAGCCGCCCGCGAGGCCGGCGGCGCCTACGACCGCCCCTTCTTCGAGCTGTTCCAGTGGGGGATGATTGAAAGAGAGCCCGGCCATTTCGACTTCTACGAAACGGACCGGCAGGTGCAGCAGGCGCAGGCTCACGGACTGCACGTCCTGGCCAACATTCAGCCCTTTGCCCACTGGGACCAGGAGAAATGCCACCAGGATTTACCTCCGCCGGACCAGCCCGGCGACCCCCGTTTCGCCACTACCAAGGGTAAACCGTGCGACATGGAGGGTTATAAAAACTTTGTTATTAAACTTGTCGAAAGATACGACGGCGACGGCATCGACGACATGCCGGGACTGACCGTCCCCATCAAGCACTGGGAAGTAATGAACGAGCCGGAGTTCAGTACAGGCACGCTCATCTTTTTCCAGGGCGACGCTGCCGACTACTTCGATATTTTGAAGACCACCCATGAGGCTGTTAAGTACGCCGACCCCGAAGCCTATATCGTGCAGGGCGGCATGGCGGGGATGATGGATATAGATGTCACCTTCTGGCAAGAAGTCTTCGACCTGGGCGGCGCCGAATACCTGGACATCATGAATATGCATTCCATCGGCCACGGCGAGCACCTGAATATTCCTGCGTTCAAGCAGTTCCTGGCCGGGAACGGCCTTCAGGATAAGCCCTTCTGGGTGACCGAGGTGCAGTACCAGCAGACACACCAGACGCAGAGCTACGCCAACGAGGATTTCGCCAAAATACTGGCCCGTAGCTACATCTTCGCCCTGGCCAACGGCGCGTACAAGCTCTTCTACGTTAATCTCCGGATGCCGCCGCTCTACGATGCCGGCATACCCTTCGACGAGAGGTCGGCCCTGATTACAAACAACGGCGAGAAATCCGCCCTTTTCCAGGCGCACCTGACCGTCGCCAATATTCTCGGAGAACTGGGCGGCGGCGATACGGTTGAAATAATCAGGGAAAGGGTGGGCAGCTGGCATATCGAAGACGGCCAGTATAAATTCAACGTTCAGGGTAAGACCGTTTACGCCCTCTGGGGCAGCGGCTCCCTGCCGGCGGAAATAACCGGAGAAGTCCGGGTAATCGACATCACCGGCGCCGAGAGGGTAGCCGACGCCGCCTCGCTACGGTTGAGCGACAGCCCGATATTCGTCCTGCCCGAGTAGACGTAGCACATACCCGCCGTCTTTTGGTAGAATCCTTACATGAGCCACGTCACCATGTTCACCGGCAAGGGAGGGGTCGGCAAGACGACCTGCTCCGCCGCCACGGCGTTACACCACGCCGCTTCGGGGCCGACCCTGACCATATCCACCGACGCCACGCCGTCGTTATCGCACATCTTCGAGGTATCCCACGACCGGAAGGCGGCCGGGGTCCTGCCGTACCTCGACGTCAGCGAAATCGGCGAGCGGGAAATCAGAGAGATGTGGGACAGGAAATTCGGCCGGGAGGTTTACGAGGTCTTCTCAGCGTTTGTCGATATCGACTATGAAGATTTCGTGGAATTCATGACCTCGGTGCTGCCGGGACTCGGCGAAGAATTCATGGTCGATTACATCAGGGAAACGAGCCAGAAAGGCCTTTACGAAAATATCGTCTGGGACACGGCGCCGCTGGGGCAGACGCTCAGCCTGCTGGAGACGCCGGCACTGCTGGGCAACCACCTGAGGATGGCGCCGCGCATCTACTCCCAACTCAAACTCGGGAGGCGCAGTCGGGAGCCGGTGCTGGATATCCTCAAGCGCTGGGAGGAGCTTTCCGCCGAGAACATGGACTTCCTCAGGAACGTGGTTAATTTCACCATGGTTACCATACCGGAGGCTTTAGCGGTAGAGCAGCTGGAGGGCACCTTCCGGGAGCTGGACAAATACGGGCTATCCGTCGGGCAATTGATAATCAATAACGTCGTCAAGACTGAGGAATCGGAATTTTTACAGCTAAAAGCCCGGCAACAGCAGGCATACCTGAAACATATTTATGAGAAATACTCACACCTGAAAATCAGCGAAATCCCCATGTTTCCGCAGGAGGTCAAGGGGCTTCAAAAGCTGAGAGAGGTAGTAAAAATACTTTTTCAATAACTGCGTAAATGCGCAACTGCTCAACGGCGAGGGAAGACCTGGCGCTATAGAGTGCAAAGTTAAAGCTTGTGTCCGGTTAAACTGTATCTGTTAATCAACAGTTTGGAGTGAGCCTATATATACATTATATTAAGAGTTTTGCTCCAGGCTTACTATCATTGTCTACCTAACTCTTTCTATTACAGTGGTAATCTCATAGCTTTTTGTTTCTTCAGGAACAAAACAGCCATAGCCTACCCTCATTTCATGTGTCTCTCCTGGTTCTAGTATCCAAACGGTAAGCCCGCCTTCCTCTGCAAATATTTCTTTCTCAGACCCAACAACGTTATTAGAAGCATCTTTAAATTTGACTTCAACATACCAACCCACTCGGGGACCCCCCAATGATGACCATCCAATTGGTTCACTTGAAATGTTTGTGACTTCAACCATTAAGGCTATAGATGAATCTCCTGCTTTTACATAATGGTTTACGTCTATCTTACCCTCTGCTTCCGGGGATTCAATGTAGCTTCCGGTAATCTGCGGAATATTTTTGTATTCCATTATTATTTCGTAGCCTTTAGTTTCGTCTGAGGAAAATAAGGTGACTTCTTTGGATTTCACTTCTTTTGGCATAAGTTGAAAGTATAGAGATTTGGGCTCTCCAAGGGGCTTTCCAGTTTCGTCTTTAGAAATCACCTTAAGTGTAAAGGTGTGGTATTTATTACCAGCACCTATTTCAATCGAGTTGTCAGAAATATTTTTTATCGTAGCCTCAATGGCAGGCTCTGGAAAAACTGAAGATTCATTAAATACTCTTGTAACGCTGTGTGACACTTTCAGTTTGCCCACCGCCTCTGGGCAGCTAGTGTAAACTCCTTCAATTCCTCGTTCTTTAACAATTGAAGGTTCTTGTGTCGGAGGTGGGGTAGGCTCTGGTGTTGACACCATTGCTGAAGTGGTACCCTTCGGCCTCCACCTTGCTGGTGGATAAGCCCATCCTAAGTAGGAGCCGATTAGTCTCCCCTGATCCAATTTTCCGACCTGTTCAACATCATCAATTCGCACCTTGCCGTACGAATGGATTATCCTTCCGTCTCCCAAATAAATACCGACATGGCCAAACTGATTTTCCTCCGTCTTACCGAAGAAAATTAGAGCACCCCGTGGTGTATTTCTCCAGCTGTCAGATTCCTTAAGAATGAGGTCAAAATCTTCATCCCCATTGACCGCGTCCAACGCAGATGTCCATGTTCCTTCTGGAATTTCTGCTGGAGGATCACCCTGTTGCATAAATGCATTAGCTGTAAAACGCAGACAAAGTTCGTACCAATGGCGACTACCAAGATTATTTTGTGCCCACGTAATTGCCGCTTCAGCCCAGAGTTCAAAGTCAGCAGGTTCGGAAGTTGGTGTTGGTGCTGGAGCTGGAGCTGTCGGCTTCATAGCCTGCTGTTTCTCCTTTACCCAGATGCTACCCTCTTCAAGAGATATAGTATCTCCTTTTATATTGCCTTTCCAGGTCAGGCCGAAAAACTCAAAAATGAGATATATTTCGTCACCATCAAGCTTCCACTCCCCACTCACTCCAGATTCGCCCGGTGCATAAACATAGAGGGTCCCGTCTTTCTTAAGCTCGAGAATGTTACCTTTATCGTAGTCTTTACTACCCTGCGTACAAAGATATGTGCCTGAAACATCAGATTTCTCAGCTCCGCATGACAGTGAGCCAGATATCAATGATAGAGTAATTACCAGCAGCAATAATTTTCGCATCATCGCTCGCCTCCCGTTGCTTAATCGATGACATAATTATAATCCTTTGAAATTGCTATTTTCAATAGTTATGACTGTAAGAATACACTACCATTGATAAATTTCTCACCTAGTTTATCCGCCCGCTATCTGTCAAGCCCTTTTTCACCCCTTGACCACGGCTATGGGTCTCGTTCTGGCCACCTTTTTAGAGATACCGGCGCCGTGGGCCACCCGGACCACGTCCCCCACGTCCTTGTAGGCCTCCGGGGCCTCCTCGGCCAGGCCGGACATACTGCCCGCCCGGATGGTAATACCGCGGGCCTCCAGCGCCGCCAGTACGTCTCTCCCGCTTAGTTGTTTCTTCATGGCGGACCGACTCCGCAGACGCCCGGCGCCGTGGCAGGTGGAGCCGAAGGTCTCTTTCATGGCCTGCTCCGTGCCCACCAGCACGTAAGAGGCACGACCCATGTCCCCCGGGATAAGAATAGGCTGCCCTATTTTTAAGTACTTCTGCGGTATATCGGGGTGGCCGGCCGGGAAAGCACGGGTGGCACCCTTACGGTGGACGCAGAGCTTCTCTCTTTTGCCCTCGACCTCGTGGTCTTCAATCTTGGCGATATTGTGCGTGACATCATAGATAAGCTGCAGTCCGGCGTCGCTTTCGCTCATCCCCATAACACGGCAGAAGGCCTCACGCACCCAGTGGGTGATGCACTGGCGGTTGGCCCAGGCATAGTTGGCGGCACAGCGCATCGCGGCCAGATAATCCTTACCTTCGGGCGAATTTACCGGGACGCAGGCGAGCTGGCGGTCCGGCACCTCGATGCCGTATTTCGGCATGGCCCTGACCATCTCCTTGATATAGTCGTCGGCAACCTGATGGCCCAGTCCGCGCGACCCACAGTGGACGTAGAGCATTACCTGCCCCACCCGATTCATGCCCATGACCTCAGCGGCCTCCGGCTCGTAAATCTCGTCGACGGCGGCGACCTCCAGGAAATGGTTGCCGGAGCCCAGTGTGCCCAGCTGGGGAATACCGCGCTCCTTCGCCCGCCCGCTGACGCGCTGGGGGTCGGTGCCCTTTATTTCCCCATTTTCCTCGGTCGTCTCCAGGTCTTCGGGGCGACCGTATCCCTTCTCCACCGCCCATCTCGACCCCTTTACCAGGACTTCGTCAATCTCGCCGGAACGAAGTTTTATTTTACCTTTCGAGCCCAGCCCCGAAGGCACGGCGTAGAAAAGGGCATCGATGAGTTCCTTTATCTTTGGGCTGACTTCTTCCCTCGTCAGGTTGGTGCGCATGATGCGGACGCCGCAGTTGATATCGAAGCCCACTCCGCCCGGCGATACCGCGCCGTCGCTGACCCTCATCGCGGCCACGCCACCGATGGCAAATCCGTAGCCCCAGTGGATATCCGGCATCGCCAGCGAGCTACCCACGATACCGGGCAGAAAGGCCACATTGGCCACCTGCTCCGGGGCCTGGTCTTCTATAATCTGCCGGAGCATGCCTTCGTCAGCGTAGATGAGGCCGGGAACGCGCATGCCCTTTTTGTAGTCCTTCGGTATGCGCCAGCGGAACTCGTCTACTTTTTCCAGTTTACCTTCCCACTTCGGCATAACCTCACCTCCTGAAAAACAAATTTTTGTCATTGCGAGGAGCGTAGCGACGAAGCAATCCCTATCTATATCTTGAGCTATCTTGGAGATTGCCACGCCCCGATTACGCCGGGGCTCGCAATGACAGCCGTTTATACATCGAAGATAACACGAACCTTATTGTTCTCCCGGTCCACCTCGAGCATGTGATAGGTGGCCGACTTCACCCCGGTTTTCAGGCGGTGTCGGGAGGCGTCGTATTTTTCGCCGTGGCATACCGCCACCAGGCGGGTATCTTCAAACTCTGTTATATCGAACCCGCTAAATAACAGCGTTTCCACGTCGAAGTAATAAAGAAGGCTGTTCAGCCACTCGAAAAGCAGGGCTTCGATGTCGTCCGCGCTTACTTCAATGCGGCGGGACTCGGTCTCCCCGACGCCATCAAGTTCGGCGATGATGGAGAACATGCCGCGGGCGGCATTTACAAAGGCTTCCGCCAGGGTCTTGCCGTAGGCCGCCAGCCCGACATCCGAGGTATGCTCTATCAACTCGAACTTTTTCATTTTAATACCTTGGGCCACAATGATAGTCCCGTATTTGCCCCATGTCAATATCTCTTGCTATCATCTATGATATAATATTTTTCGTCTTTATGAAGAGGGGGGGAATTTGAAGCCAGCCAACGACCCTTCGATAGATTATAAAGCCCTCGTGCAACAATCATATGACCGTTTTGCGGCCAATTACGAAGAAATGCGTCAGACGGAAGCTCCGCCGATACTTAGCCTGCTCACAGACCGACTAAGTGACGGGGCGGCGGTGCTCGATATTGGCTGCGGGGTCGGCATTCCAGTGGCGCAGACCCTGGCCCGGCGCTTCACCGTCACGGGGGTAGATATCTCCGGCGGGATGATTAAACGCGCCCGGGCGAACGTTCCCGGCACCACCTTCATCCATGGGGATATCATGTCGGTAGAGTTCCCGCCGGCACACTTTGAAGCGGCCACCGCATTCTACTCGATTTTCAACCTTCCCCGTAAGGAACACCCGGAACTGCTGCGACGAATTTTCAGATGGCTCAAACCGGGAGGATACCTCTTGGCGACATTGAGCTACAACGATGAGCCAGCCTATACGGAAGACTACTACGGCGTGACGATGTACTGGAGCAACTATGGCTTGGAAAAATACGAGGAGCTACTAAGGGAAGTCGGGTTGGCGATTCTGGAGATCGGTAATATCGGGGCGGGGTATAAAGACCCTGACGAGGCCCCCGACGAGCGCCATCCCTTAATACTGGCTCAAAAGAGTTGAATCGTTTTTATCCCCGCGAGGGCAGCGTGACCACCGCCGAGCCTGTCACCGTTTTTTCGCCCTGGGGGTTCTCCGCCCAGATTTCCACCCGGGCGCAGTTTTTGCCATCCTCGACGTACTTTTTGGTTACCTTGCCGTTGCAGATGAGGTCCTCGTGGACGAGGTTCATACCCCGGTAGCTGCCGTTCAGCTTCACCAGTGTACCCCCCTCGCCGAGCCAGTCGGTGAGCATCTGCCCCAGGAAAGAAAGCGCCAGCCAGCCGTGGACGATAACGCCCGGCAGTCCGCTGGCCAGGGCAAAATCTTTATCGTAGTGTATCTGGTAATAATCCCCGGAAGCGCCGGCGTATTTCACCAGCTGCATGGTCGTCGGGTACTTGACCAGCGCCGGAACCTCGCTGCCCGCCTCGATATCCTCATAGAAAACCTGCTCGGCCATTTCTCTCCCGCTAGTACTTGATGTAAGTGTTCTTACCTTTTACCGCCACCTCGCCACGCTGATTGGTATAGATGACTTCCGTGAACATGAAGAGCGTCGGGCCTTCCTTACCTTCCATCTGCCGCAGCCTGGTGAGCTTCGCCGTGACGGAAATAACATCGCCCACTCTTATCGGGTGAAAATACTCGAGCTCGCTGGCGCCGTTGAGTAGCCGGGTGAGCGGGGTTTTAGCATTGAAAAGCCGGTGCAGGAGTCCGGTGGGCACGAGAGCGGCGGGGAAGGTGGGGGGGGCTGCCTCCTGCCAGGCGGGATTGGGGTCGTCGACAGCCTCGGCGAATTTTTTAACCATGCCCTTTTCAATTTCGTAGACCTCGGGGCCGTACTCGACGTTGAGCATATTTTGCAGCTCTTCACTGATTACCGGTTCATCGCTCAATGGGGATACCTCCGCGGCGGACTGCGCCGCACATTATTATAGCCCAAAGCTGAGAGGGTTGACCAGTCATGCTCAAGTCTTGAGCTTCTTGACCAAGCCTGCAACGTTCTTGCCGAAGTTCCAGGCGGTATTCAGCCCTTCCTCGTCCTGGCTGACTTCGCCCTTTCCGCGCCCGAAGGCCATGTTCCAGTAGGTGGAGCCGGGATTGATTATCTGCATCATATGAAACCAGAACAGGAGCTCGGCAAAGGTGAAATTCTGCCCGCCGCGTCGGGCAACCACAAGCGGTCCGCCGACTTTCCCTTTGAAAACACCCGACCCCGCGACATGTACCCGGCCCTCTCCAGGAAACCTTTCACCAGTGAAGTGGCCGAGCTGTAGTAGACCGGAGAGGCCACAACGATGGCGTCTGCCTCTGCCATTCTGGCGTAGACGGGTTGCAGGTCGTCCTCGATGGAGCACCCATCATGGTCGGAACAGTAGCCGCAGGCGTTACATCCTTTAATATCGAGGCCCGCCAGGCTGACCAGCTCCGTATCCAGCCCCTCCTCGGCGATAGCCTGCAGGCAATGGGCTGTTAATATCTCCGTGTTTCCCCCTTTTCGGGGGCTGCCGACGATTCCGATTGCTTTCAACGTGAACCTCCTGTCGTTATGTATATAATTTATGCTCTTTAATATAATCGGCTACGGGGACGGGGACGAGGTGGTCGATGGATTTTCCCCCTGCCACCATTTCCCGTATCGCCGAGGCGCTGATATCTACCTGCGGCTTCTCCAGAAAGACCACGCGCTCCGAAATGCCGGGTACGTCGGCTTCCAGAGCTTTGAGGTCGGGGCGGGACCAGCCGGGGCGGGGCACGGCCGCCAGGAAACACAGGCTGATTAAACGCGCCGGCTCCCGCCATTCGGGGAGCTGCTCCAGACTGTCCCAGCCCAGGATAAAATATATCTCGTCCCTGCCGCCGTACCGCTCAATCAGCCCGGCGATAGTATCAACGGTATACGTAGGGCCCGGGCGCTCTATCTCTACGGCGGATACCTTCAAATCATGCCTGCCGGCCACCGCCTGGCGCAGCATAGCCAGACGGTGTTCCGCCGACGTTATCCGGTTATTCACCTTCAACATCGGCTGCCCCGCCGGCACCAGGAGCACTTCCGAGAGTTCCAACGTGTCTCTCGCCTTTTCGGCCATCATTATATGACCCCGATGAACGGGGTCGAACGTTCCACCAAGCACGCCTATCTTCATAGCATCACCACTCCCAGGTCAATTCTCCGCAGCGGATTTTATCACCCGCCTTCACCCCTGCCTTCTCCAGCGCTTTATTCACGCCCAGCCTGTTAAGCTGATGACTGAGCTGCCAGCGTAAATCGGCGGGAGTGACGCCGGCTCCCGCGAAAATGCGCTCCAGGTTGGGTGCAGATATAACGAATTCCTCCCCTATCCGGCTGACCGTAAAACGCGATTCCCTGGGCCGGGGATGGAACACCTTCGCGGGTGGTTTCACCCTCTCCGCCACGGCAGCTTGCGCCCTCAGCACCTTCAAGGCCTCCGCCATAAGCTCCGATACACCCTGGCCGGTCGCCGCTGAAATATAATGGGCCTTGATACCGGCACCGGACATCTCTCTTTTTATACTATCCAGGCGTTCCTGCACCCCGGGCAGGTCGATTTTGTTCAGGGCCAGAATCTGCGGCTTCTGCGCCAGATATGGGTCGAACAGGCTAAGCTCTTCATTAACACGCATCATGTCGTCGGACGGCGACTCGGAGTCTCCGCTGATGAGGTGAATAAGGATTTTCGTGCGCATGGCATGGCGCAGGAAGTCGTAACCGAGTCCACGGCCCCGGTGGGCGCCCTCAATCAGTCCGGGAATTTCCGCCATTACAAAACTTTCCAGGCTGATTTCGACAACGCCCAGCACCGGCTCGATGGTTGTGAAAGGGTAACTGGCGACCTTCGGTTTCGCTGCCGATGCCGACGCCAGCAGGGTCGATTTACCAACATTAGGGTAACCGATAATACCGACGTCTGCAATAAGCCTCATCTCCAGCCGAATTGTCCGCCCCTCACCGGTCTCTCCCCGCTGGGCAATGTGCGGCGCCTGATTGGTCGAGGAAGTAAAGTGCGTATTGCCCCAGCCCCCCCCGCCCCCACTAACCACAATCGCCTCATCACCCGACTTCTCAAGGTCTGCAATAAGGAAACCAGTGCCGTCACTTAAATCCGCCGTCACCATTGTTCCCGGCGGAACCGCCAGTATCAGGTCTTCCCCGTTCCTGCCGTGCTTCCGGTTGCCCCCGCCGTTCCGTCCGTTTTCAGCACGGTAAGACCTTTTCTGACGGTATCTTCGCAGGCTGTCCATGGCGTCTTCAGCCCTGACCACTACATCCCCACCACTGCCACCGTCACCACCATCCGGACCGCCGAAGGGTATAAACTTCTCGCGCCTGAACCCAACGGCTCCACTGCCACCATCACCCGCTTTTACTTTTATCTCTGCTTTATCAAACATTATATAAACAATTCGGTTTTATTTATATGATTATACAATAGCATATCATATGTCTAACTTTTATTAACAGAACTAATAATAAGGCATCCGGATATTATTAGTTAATCGGATAAAGGGCTTGAAATGCCCGGCTCGCCAAGCTGTTGCCAGTATAAAAATAAATGCAAGAAAATCACAAAACCATCACAAATAATTCCCAAAGTCTGTATAAGACCAATCAATCGTTAATAAGAGAAGATTCGTTATAAACGATGGAGTGGCTAGAGTAATAGAGACAACGGAAGTAGTGCCGGCGGTCAGGCCGCGTTCCTGGAATTTACCTTGGGGTGCAGTTGTCGATGGACGTCTCGTACTTTTCGCTTCAGGTAAGGGCTATCACTAATATCGCTGACTATTTTCTTGCAGGCGGCAGTCACCGCGGCGGCGTCGCGGTTGCCGAGCTCATGGCCGATTTGAGCGAGAGAGCAGTTGGTTTCCTGCCGTATGAGGTACATAGCCAGACGGCGGGCCAGGGTGGTATCCTTGTCCCTCTTGCGACCCAGTAACTCCTCGCTGGGCAGCTGGAAACACTCGGCCACGGCTTCCACTATCGAATACGGCGTGATATCGCCCGAAAGGTACTCCTTGCTGGCCAAATCCTCGAGGGCCTTGGCGGCAATCTCAACGGTCGGGACAACCCTGAGCAGCTTGGCATAGGCGAGTACCCGGTTAAGCGAACCCTCCAGCACCCGTATATTGCGCTGCGCTTCCCGGGCAATCAAATCAAGTACATCCAGAGAGACGTTCACTCCTATGTGCCGGGATTTGGCCTGGAGAATTGCCAGGCGTGTTTCGTGGTCCGGCGGCTGTATGTCGACGATGAGACCCCATTCGAAGCGTGAGCGCAGTCGCTCTTCCAGCAGCGGCATCGACCTGGGAGGACAGTCGCTGGTGATAACGATTTGCCGGTTGGTGTTGTGCAGTTCGTTGAAAGTGTGGAAGAAACTTTCCTCGGTCTGTTCTTTGCCGCCGATGAAATGGATATCATCAATCAGCAGCATGCCGATGCTGCGGTACTTGTTGCGGAACTCCTCGGTGGTCTTCTCACGCAGGGCACTGACGAATTCATTGGTGAACTGCTCGGCGCTGGTGCAAATAACGTTGATATGGTCGGCCGCGGCCGCCTGCCCGATAGCGTGGAGCAAGTGCGTCTTGCCAAGCCCGGCACCGCCGTAGACGAACAGGGGATTGTAGCTGTGTCCCGGATTCTGGGCTACGGCCAGCGCGGCGGCACGGGCCAGACGGTTGCCGCCGCCTTCGATAAACGAATCGAAGGTATAGTGCGGATTTAATCTGGTATAGGATGGTGGGGGTGGGGAAATGACCGGCTGTGCGGCGCCGTTACCATGATGAAGGGATTTACCGTTCACCTGAAATACCGCCTGTACTTCGGGGGAGGTGAGCCCGATGAGGGCTTTTTCTATGAGCGAACGCTGGTTTTTATCCAGGTATTCGGCGGCGAAGGTATTGGGGACGCCGATGACGAACTGATTTTCCTGGTAGCTTAAGCCGGCGGTTTTACTGAACCAGGTACGGTAGTTCGGCTTACTGACCTGGATCTGCAGTTCGCCCAGGGCAGCTTCCCATATTTCCTGAGGCGTTCGGTTTCGAGATGGTTCCATAAGTTATGCGCCTGCATTAGCTCCCGGAGCAGGCAAAAAACACCCCCTACCCTGTTTAAGGCACAAGCTCACCCTGCTTCGCAAATCATCTGGATTTCCCGCCCGTTCCGGCGGGTTCTGAGGAGTAAAAAGTTAATAAATGATTAGGTTATTAACACCACATAGCATACTATCGGCGACCCCCCCGTGGCAAATATTTTGGGGACGGCAACCAGCCATTTCTGTCCTATTCCCCCTCTTAATAGCTCTTAAAAACTGTCTTTATTGTTTGTTTTCGGGGGTTGCCAGCCTAAAACGGCCGGTTGTTTAAAAATATTTTTAGTGATACAATTCTTGAGTCTGGAGGCTGAAATTGCGCATTGTTTTTATGGGTTCGCCCGAATTTGCCGTGCCCTCTCTGGAGCACCTTGTCCTTAATGGGCATGACGTTGTCGCGGTTTATACCCAACCGGATAGACCCGCCGGCCGGGGACGTGCCCTGGTCTCGCCATCGGTAAAGGAGTCGGCCGTAAAATTGGGATTGCCGGTGTTCCAGCCGGACAGTTTCCGGTCGGCCGAGGTGGTGGAAAAGCTGGCGGCATTAAAACTCGATATAATCGTGGTGTGCGCCTTCGGACAGATTCTACCGCAGTCGGTCCTGGATATTCCGCCTTACCAGTGCGTTAACGTCCATTTTTCCCTGCTGCCCAGGCACCGGGGAGCCTCGCCGGTGGCGGCGGCTATACTGGCGGGGGATGAATTTACCGGGGTCAGTATACAGCTCGTCAGGAGGGAACTGGATACCGGCCCGGTACTGGCCCGAGCGGCAATTACCATATCGTCACGGGATAATACCGGCACGCTCACGGACAAGCTGTCCCTGGTGGGGGCCCACCTGCTCCAGGAGGCCCTGACCGGCTGGCTGCGCGGCGAAATTACGCCCCGACCCCAGAACGAGGATGAGGCCACCTATTTCAGCCAGATAAACAAGGAGGCCGGGGAGATTGACTGGAACCTCACGGCGGTGGAAATCTGGCGCCGGGTACGGGCTTTTTATCCGTGGCCCGGGTGCTATACAACCTGGCGCGGTAAGCAGTTAAAGATTATCGAGGCAGTAGCTCTACCTGGAGAAGGGTCTTCGGAGGTAGGGCGGGTTACCGCTCTCCCCGGACATGAGGCGGGACTGGGCATCGGCACGGGCGAGGGTGTGCTGAGAGTACTCAGGGTACAGATGGAAGGTAAAAAGGCCATGTCCGCCGCCGAGTTCCTGAGGGGCCAGCGGGACTTCATCGGGTCGGTGCTGCCGAGCTAGTCCGAAATATTCACTCCTTGTGTTGCCCCACTTATGTTCAGCCTGTATAATCAGAGTTAAGGAGGCGCTATTGTCTTTACCGCAGGATTTAAGCAAATTCGATGCCCTGGTGGAAATCATCGCCCGGCTGCGCGCCCCGGACGGCTGCCCTTGGGACCGGGAGCAGACCCATCAGTCGCTGCGGGGTAACCTGCTCTCCGAGTGCTACGAGGTAATGGAAGTGCTCGACGAGGGGAACCCGGAAAAGCTCTGCGAGGAACTGGGCGACCTGCTGCTGCAAATCGTGCTCCATGCGCAGATTGCCAGGGATAACGGGGAATTCGAGATAGGTGATGTGGTAAAAAGCATCACTGCCAAGATAGTCCGCCGCCACCCGCATATCTTCGGCTCCACAAAGGTAAAGGATGCCGAGGAAGTGATGCACAACTGGGAGGAACTCAAGCGAGAAGAAAGGGAGGAAGGCGCCTCTATGCTGGAGGGCGTGCCGAAGGAAATGCCGTCCCTGGGCTACGCTTACGAAATCCAGCGCCGTGTGGCGAGGGTCGGCTTCGACTGGGAGGATACGGAAGGTGTCATCGATAAGCTGGTGGAGGAAGTGAAAGAACTGCAGGAAGCCGACAGCCCGGAGGAACGGGCGCAGGAGTACGGCGACCTGTTTTTCACGCTGGCCAATATCGCCCGGCGGGAAGGGGTCGACCCGGAGGCGGCGCTGCGGGAGGCGAACCGTAAATTTTATAAACGTTTTGCGTACATGGAAGAGCTGTGCCGCCAGCGCGGGCAGAGTTTCCACGAGCTTTCCTTCGATGAGCAGAATGCCCTCTGGGAGGAGGCGAAAAGGGGGACGGACTAAGATGGTCGGGGCGGGCAGATTTGAACTGCCGACCTCCGCGTCCCGAACGCGGCGCGCTAACCGGACTGCGCTACGCCCCGCCAGCACTATTATAGGCGTATCAGGCCTCCGTTGTAAACTGGAGATGGAAATTAAATGAAATACCTTGTTCTGATAATCGATGGCGCCGCCGGCCTGCCCCTGCCGGAACGCGGCGGCAGGACCTGTCTGGAGCTGGCCCGGACACCCAACCTGGATGAGATGGCTTCAGAGGGCTTTGCCGGGCTGGTGCGCACCGTGCCGCCGGGGATGGAGCCGAGCAGCGCCTGCGCCTGCATGTCGGTGCTGGGTTACGACCCCACCGTCTATTACCGGGGCCGTGCCTCCATCGAGGCCCTGAGCCTGGGCATAGATATTGACAATAGGGAGGTAGTCTTCCGCTGTAATCTGGTAAATATTGAGGACGGTAAGATGCGGGACTACAGCGCCGGGCATATCCCCAGTGACGAGGCGAAAGAGATTATCGCTACTCTTAACGAGGAACTCGGCAGCGACGACGTAATTTTCTACCCCGGCGTCAGCTACCGGCACATATTGAAGCTGAGGGGACGCGAGGATACCCTTCAAGCCATCTGTACCCCTCCCCACGATATCCCCGGCAAGCCCGTGGCCGGTTTCCTGCCGGAGGGCGAGGGCAGCGACTTCCTGCGCGACCTCATGGCGCGCTCCGAGGACGTGCTGAGCGGCCATGAAATCAACGTAGCGCGCCGGGACCGTAGCGATATGCCCGTTACCTCTATCTGGCTTTTCTGGGGCAGCGGCGAGCTTCCTGCGATGCCGTCTTTCAAAGAAGTCTACGGACTGGACGCCGCCCTGACATCGGGGGTGGACTTGCTGAAGGGCCTGGCCAAAATGGCAAATATGGAAGTGCTGGATATCAGGGGCGTGACGGACGGGCCGGATAACGATAACGCCGCGCAGATAAAGGGTGCGCTTAAAGCCCTTGAAAAGTGCGACCTGGCGGTGGTGCATATCGAGGCGCCGGACGAGGCCGCCCACGGCGGTTTGATTGACGAAAAGACAGAGGTTATCCGGAAAATAGACGAGGAAGTCGTCGGCCGGTTGCGGGCGTGGCGGGGGGATGACTTAAGAGTGCTCGTTATGCCCGACCACCCCACCCCGATTCAGCTGCGCACCCACAGCGCCGACCCCGTGCCGTTTTTAATCTGGGGTGAAGGTATAGAGGCCAACGGGGCGAAGCGATTTACCGAGGCCGAGGCCGGTAGAACTGGCGTTTTCATAGAAGAAGGTTATAATATAATGGGCAGGCTGGTGGGGAGGTAAAGAGAGGCTGCTCAGGCGAGCGCATACGCAATTGCGTAATTGAGTATAACTGAGGAATAAACAACATGGCTTTAATCGTGCAGAAATACGGCGGTTCCTCCGTAGCGGACGCGGAAAAGATAAAGAGCGTCGCCCAACGCATCGTCAAAGCTAAAGAGGCCGGCAACCAGGTGGTAGTCGTCGTCTCCGCCATGGGAGATACCACCGACGACCTGGTCAAGATGGCCTATGAGGTTGCCGAACATCCCCACACGCGGGAGCTCGACGTGCTGCTTTCCACCGGCGAGGTGGTCTCCAGTACCCTGCTGGCCATGGCCCTCCACAGCATGGGTTACCCGGCCATCAGCCTTAGCGGCGCGCAGGCGGGCATCAGGACCGACGCCGCTTTCAGCAAGGCCAGGATTACCGATATCGACCCCAAGCGCGTGGTCAGGGAGCTTCAAAAAGGCAATATCGTCATCGTGGCCGGCTTCCAGGGGATTACCGGGGACATGGATATCACGACATTGGGGAGGGGTGGCTCGGATACCACGGCGGTGGCGCTGGCGGCCGGCCTGAAGGCAAAAATATGCGAAAGATACACGGATGTGGACGGGATTTATACCACCGACCCGCATCTTTTCCCCGAGGCGCGGAAGCTGTCGGAGATAAGCTATGAGGAAATGCTGGAAATGGTGAACTACGGGTTCAAGGCGATACATCCCCGTGCGGTCGAGATGGGTGAGCTGTTCAGCGTCCCCATTCTGGTGGCGTCGAGCTTTAATGAGAACCCCGGTACGTTAATTCACAAAGAGGTGTCTATGGAAATACGAAATAAAGTAAGAGGTATAGCCCATGACCTTGATGTGGCCAAGATAACCGTGGTCGGCGTTCCCGACCGTCCGGGTATCGCCGCGGGTATATTCGTTCCCCTGGCGGAAGCCGGTATCAGCATCGATACCATCGTTCAGAATGCCAGCATCGAGAACATCACCGACCTTACCTTCACGGTAGCCAAGGGCCAGCTGAAAGGGGCGATGGCGGTCGTCAAACCGATAGCCGGGTCAATCGGCGCCAGGGAGTGCGTCAGCGACTCCAAACTGGGTAAGGTGAGCATCATCGGCACCGGCATGCAGAATGCCCCCGGTTACGCCGCCCGCATGTTCGATGCCCTCAGAGAACAAAAAATAAACATCCAGCTTATCGCGACATCGGAAATAAGGATAACCTGTATTATTGACGAGGCCAGAATAAAGGACGCGGTACGAGCTTTGCACCGCGCCTTCGAGCTGGAAACAGAGGATTAAATGATATTTACGAGAGGTTGTTAGACTGCCACCACCTCTTTAACTTCGGGGATTTCCTGCTTCAGAATGCGTTCAATCCCGTTCTTCAGGGTCAATTGTGACAAAGGACAGCCGGCGCAAGCGCCGACCAATTTTACTTTCACGATACCGTCGGTAACCTCCACCAGTTCCACATTGCCCCCATCCCTTACCAGAACCGGGCGTACTTTTTCGAGTACCTCTTCCACCTTATCTTGCATTTTAACCCTATCTCCTTTAGAATTTAACTGTGCCCCTATTTAAATTCTATCTGCCACCGGGGCAATTTGTCAAACAGCGCATTTTTATGCCTTAAACCCCTTGTATGACGTGTCTCATTAGTGTAGAATAAATTACTTAAAAATTATTCCGGTTCCGGGGGCGATATGACGCGTGATGACGAAAGACAGCTAAGGTTCAAGCAGCAGCGCAGCAAAGAGGCCATCGACCTGGCGATGCAGGCACGCTGGCAGGAGGCTGTCGGCATCAATAAGGAAATCATCGGGAGCTTTCCGGAAGATGTTGATGCTTACAATCGCCTGGGCAGGGCCTGCATGGAACTGGGGCAGTATACGCAGGCCCGGGAAGCCTATAGCCGGACGGTGCAGCTGGACCCCTATAACGCTATTGCCAATCGGAACCTGCGGCGCCTGGGTGACCTGGGAGAGTCGGACAGCGCCGAAGTGGAAACGGACAAGGTCGAGCCGCACCATTTTATCGAAGAAATAGGCAAGGCCGGGGTGGTTACCCTCTACGAGCTGGCGCCCAAGGAGAACCGCGCCAGAATGGTGGCGGGCGACAAGGTGTATTTGAAGGTTGACGGCTCTGTTCTGTCGGTTGAAAACAGCCGCGGTAACTATATGGGAAAGGTCGAACCAAAGTATGCCCAGCGGCTTATCCGGCTGATTCTGGGGGGCAACCAGTACACGGCGTCCGTGGTTAAGTCCGCCGTGGACTTGATGACCGTGATAGTGAGAGAAACTTACCAGCACCCCAGTCAGGCCGGCAAGCTGTCCTTCCCGCCGAAGGGGATGGAGGAGTTCCGTCCTTACGTCAGCGATAAACTATTGAAAGTGGATGAGGATGATGAGGAAGATGAGCCCGGTTATACGATAATCGGTGGCGACGAAATAGAAGTATTGCCTGAGGAGTCCGAGGGCGTCGATGATAATACGGATAGCGATGACGAATAGGAGGTTGAGCTAATTATGGTTTCGGGCACAGTGAAGCCGGTTAATATCGAAGATGAAATGAGGGGTTCCTACCTCGATTACGCGATGAGTGTCATCGTCGCCCGCGCCCTGCCGGATGTACGTGACGGGTTGAAACCGGTGCACCGGCGTATCCTTTATGCCATGAACGACATGGGGCTGCGGCCGACCGGGCCCCATCGGAAAAGCGCCCGTATCGTCGGTGAGGTGCTGGGTAAGTACCATCCGCATGGAGATACCTCGGTCTATGACGCCATGGTGCGCATGGCGCAGGAATTCTCGATGCGTTATCCTCTGGTTGACGGGCAGGGCAATTTCGGCAGTGTCGATAATGACCCTCCCGCCGCCATGCGATATACCGAGGCGCGCCTGGCGAAGGTAGCGGAAGAGATGCTGGTTGACATCGACAAGGACACCGTGGACTTCATGGCTAACTTCGATGACAGCCTCCAGGAGCCCAAAGTGCTGCCCACCAAATTACCCAACCTGTTACTGAACGGCAGTTCCGGCATCGCCGTGGGCATGGCCACCAATATCCCACCGCATAATTTGAGCGAGGTGTGCGACGCTATTGCCTACCTCATCGATAACCCCAAGGCTACCATCGAAGAGCTCTGTAAATTCGTTGAAGGTCCGGACTTCCCGACGGCCGGCATCATTCAGGGCCGGGAGGGCATAATGAATGCCTATACCACCGGGCACGGCAAGCTGGTAGTCCGGGCCAAAGCTCATGTCAGCAGCCAGACGGCCGGCGGCCGGACCCAGATTATCATCAACGAACTCCCCTACCAGACGAACAAGGCGGCCCTCGTGGAGAACATAGCCGAGCTGGTCAGGAACAAGAAGGTAGAGGGCATCGCCGACCTGCGTGACGAGTCGGACCGGCAGGGTATGCGCGTGGTCATCGAGTTGAAAAAGGAAGCCCAGCCGCAGAAGGTGCTCAATAACCTCTATAAGTACACCTCCATGCAGTCGTCCTTCTTCGTTAATATGCTGGCGCTGGTGGACGGGCAACCGAAGGTAATCAGCTTGAGAGAGGCGCTGCAGAATTTCGTGGATTTCCGCCACATAGTAATTACGCGGCGCTCCCGCTATAACCTGAAACAGGCCAGGGCCAGGGCCCACATACTGGAAGGACTGAGAATCGCGCTGGATAATATCGACGCGATAATTAGTACTATCCGAAAGTCCGAGACGGCCGAGGCAGCCCGTAAAAACCTGATGGAAGGCTTCGGCCTGACCCAGCTTCAGGCGCAGGCAATCCTCGATATGCAGCTGCGCCGTCTGGCCAATCTGGAAAGGCAGAAGATACTCGACGAATATGCCGGGGTGGTCAAGACAATCGCCTACCTGGAAGACCTGCTGGCCAATCCCAGGAGGATTCTCGTCCTGATAAAGGAGGAGGTGGCGGAGCTGAAGTCCAAATACGGCGACGAACGCCGCACCACCATCGTTGAGCAGGGAGTGCTCGAGTTTACCGAGGAAGACCTCATTCCCCACGAAAGAGTGGTGGTAACGCTCAGCCGCCGCGGTTTCATCAAGAGAATTCCCTCGAAGACCTACCCGACGCAGCATCGTGGTGGCGTTGGTAGAATAGGCCAGGTGACCAGGGACACCGATGCCGTCATGCTGCTGGTCGTGGCCGATACCCACGACGACCTCTTTTTCTTCACAGACCGCGGCAAGGTCTTTTACCTGAAGTGCCACGAAGTCCCCACCGCTTCCCGCACGTCGAAGGGACTGGCCATCATCAATCTGCTGTCCATTACCGATGGTGAAAGGGTCACGTCCATGACCGCCACCACCGGTTTAATGCCGGACGCCTATCTGGTGCTGGCCACGAAGCTAGGGGAGATAAAGAAGACGGCACTGGATAAATTCGCCGCCGTGCGGAGCAGCGGACTTATCGCCATGGACCTGGCGCCGGGAGATGAGCTGGTATCAACCTGTATGGCCACCGATAAGGATGATGTCGTCCTGGTGACGCGCAAGGGGCAATCGATATGTTTTAGTGTTTCCAGCCTGAGGGCCGCCTCCAGGACCAGCGGCGGCGTACGCGCTATCCGCCTGGCTAAGGGCGACGGCGTGGTCAGCATGAATAGGGTCGACCCGGAAGCCTTTATGATGGTGGTTACCGAGGGAGGCTACGGCAAGATTACCGCGCTGTCCAGGTACCCGCGGCAGCACCGCGCCGGCAGCGGGGTGAGGACGTTCAAGATAGTCGACAAGTCGGGAGAGGTGACGGCGGCCAGAGTAGTAACAACGAAGCAGCAGGTCATGTTGATATCGGCCGAGGGCATGGTAACGCTGACTCCGGTAAAGGAAAAAGACCCCAAACATGGTATCAGCACCCAGGGCCGGAGCACGCAGGGCGTCAGGGTGATGACCCTGGATGAGGGCGACCGGCTGGTGGCGATTACCGCCGTCGAACAGTAGATGCGCAGTTGCGCAGGTACGCATCAGCGCTTATCGGCGCAGTTCTCCAGACCTTCCAGACCGCAGGCATTACAGGGATTATTGCGGCAATCCGGCGTCTCCAGTCCCTCCCGGGCGCGCTGGAATTCCCGCTTCAAAAAATCGTCGGTTATGCCCGTATCTATATGAGACCAGGGCAGTATTTCGTCCAGCGGACGCTCGCGGTGGGCGTAGAAACCGGGCTCCAGGCCGGCATCGGCAAAGGCGCGGCGCCAGCTTTCATTATTGAAGTGCTCGGTCCAGGCATCGAATTTACAGCCCAGCTCCCAGGCGCGGTGAATGACTTTCCCCAGGCGCCGGTCTCCCCGCGACATGGTAGCTTCCAGCAGGCTGGTCTTGGGGTCGTGCCAGGACAGGCGCGTACCCTTATGTTGGAGGCCCTGCTGGAGAATTTCGTGCCTGATGGTTAAGTCCGTTTCATTAATCTGGGTGGTCCACTGGAAGGGCGTATGCGGCTTGGGGACGAAGGTGGAGACACTCACCCGTATCATCGGCCTTTTGCCGCTGGCTTTCTTGCCCTCGGCGCGGACCTTTTCCACCAGGGTGACGATGCTTTCGACATCCTCAGCGGTCTCGGTGGGCAGGCCGACCATAAAGTAGAGTTTGAGGCCGGTCCAGCCGCGCTCGAAAGCGGTGGCGGCCGTGGCCAGCAGGCTTTCTTCCGCGAGGTTCTTGTTGATGGCGCGCCGCAGCCTCTCGGTGCCAGCCTCTGGGGCGAAGGTGAGTCCGGTGCGACTGCGGGTGGGCAGGGAGCCGACGAGCTTGATGGAGAAATCGTCCAGACGCAGGCTGGGCAGCGACAGGGTAAGGTTCGGGTAGCGCTTTGATAACCTTACCACCAGTTCGTCGATGCCGGTATAGTCGGTGGTGTTCAGCGAGACCAGGGACACCTCGTCGTAGCCGCAGTTGCCGATTAGCTCCCCGGCTGCCTGAAGCACCTCCTCGTGGGGGCGCTCACGCACGGGGCGGTAAATCATGCCGGCCTGGCAGAAGCGGCAGCCGCGACTGCACCCGCGCTGAATCTCGATGGCGGCACGGTCGTGGATGACCTCGATAAACGGTACGACCGGACGGGCGGGAGGCGGGGGAAGTTTGGTAACAATACGCCTTTGAATCACGGATTTGGCCTCCGGGGCGGTGGGGGTAATGCTTACCGGCAGGCCATCGGCACCGTATTCTACCTGATAGAGGCTGGGCACATAGATACCGGGAATCGTGGCCAGTTGATGGAGCAGGTGTTTTTTCTCCTTGCCCCTTCCATCTCGGTAAGCTTCGAGGAACTCAAGCAATACGTCCTCGCCGTCGCCGATAATGAAAACGTCAATGAAGTCGGAAATCGGCTCCGGGTTCAGGCAGCAGCTGCCGCCGGCGATTATCAGCGGGTGGGAGTCGTCTCTTTCCGAGGCGAGCACCGGAATTTGCGCCAGGTCGAGCATGTTCAGCACGTTGGTATAGGCGAGCTCGTAGCCCAGTGAGAAGCCGATGATATCGAAGTCCCTGAGGGGGCGCCGGGTTTCCAGGCTGAAGAGGGGGATGTTACGCTGGCGCATCAGGGCTTCCATGTCCACCCAGGGGGCGTAAACCCTCTCGGCGAGGACATCCGGCTGGTTGTTGAGCAGTTCGTAGAGGATGGGCAGCGCCATGTTGGACATGCCGATTTCATAGGTGTCCGGGTAGGCCAGCGCCACTTTGACGGCGGTATTATCCCAGTCCTTGGTGACGCTGTTCCACTCGCCGCCGGTATAGCGGGCGGGGCGGTTGACCTGATGAAGAATTTCGTTATCGAGCACGGTGCGCCTCCAGACCTTAAATTATAAGTGTAAAGTGCGTACGGGCGCAAATAAGATATTCTATTGTCATTGTGAGGGCGAAGCCCGTGGCAATCTTTATCATCGGATTAAGTATAACAAGGGGATTGCCACGGGCTTCGCCCTCACAATGACAGGGGTGAGGCTATAGACATCGCTCATGGAAATACGGAAAAGAGTATCTGCGGAATTGCGCAATTGCGTTAATAAATGGAGTGGTTCCCCCACTCCCAGCCCCTCGCCGGGTTTTATTTTTCCCACCCGTGCCCGCCCCCGGCTCATCCGCTGCTTAGCCCGGTAAAATCCCCCTTAATCCCCCTTTGTTAAAGGGGGAAACTGGGTGGGGAGAAATCTAGGGGATAAGCAGTTGATGCCCCTGGGCGGCAGGGTGGGAATAGATATCATGGAAAGGGGAGGAAAAGGAGGAGGGGGCTTGAAAACCCCCTCTAAGACTCTCTTTAATATACAGGACTTACACCTCTCTGAACTCGCCTTCCACGGTGCTTTCGCCTTCATCACCCTTCCCACCTTCATCACCGGGCGGCGGTGTCTCTCCTTCGGGTGGCGGCGGGGGCTGCTGGCCTTGCTGGCCGTAAACCGCCTGGCCTATCTTCTGCATGGTCTCGTTAAGCTCCTGGTTGGCCTTTTTTATGGCTTCAACGTCAGTGCCGTTAAGGGCCGACTTTACCGCGGCTATCTTGGCCTCGGCTTCCGTATTCAGGTCCTCGGGAATCTTATCCTTATTATCGCGCAGCGTCTTTTCCGCCTGGTAGGCCATGGTGTCGGCCATATTCTTGGCCTCAATCCCCTCGCGGCGCTTGGTATCCTCGGTGGCATGCATCTCCGCCTCTTTCTGCATCTTGTCCACTTCCTCCTTGGAGAGCCCGCTGGAGGCGGTGATGGTTATTTTCTGCTCCTTGCCGGTGCCCTTGTCCTGGGCCCGGACATTGAGGATGCCGTTGGCGTCGATGTCGAACGTGACTTCAACCTGGGGCACGCCGCGCGGCGCCGGCAGAATACCGTCGAGCATGAACCTGCCCAGCGTGCGGTTGTCGGCGGACATGGGCCTTTCACCCTGAAGCACGTGAATCTCGACACTGGGCTGGCTATCCGCCGCCGTGCTGAAAATCTGGCTCTTGGCGGTGGGGATGGTGGTATTGCGCGGGATGAGCGGGGTGGCGACCCCGCCGAGGGTTTCGATGCCCAGCGTAAGCGGCGTCACGTCCAGCAGTAATATGTCCTTGACCTCGCCCTTAAGTACGCCGGCCTGTATGGCGGCGCCAATGGCGACCACTTCATCGGGGTTGACGCCCTTGTGCGGCTCCTTGCCGAAAAACTCCTGCACCTTCTGCTGTACCAGAGGCATGCGCGTCTGTCCGCCCACTAGGATAACCTCATTAATTTGGGCGGCCGTTTTACCGGCGTCGGTCAATGCCTGTTTGCACGGGTCGATGGTTTTTTCCACGAGGTCCATGACCAGCTGCTCCAGCTTGGCGCGGGTCAGCGTGATGTTGAGGTGCTTGGGCCCGCTGGCATCGGCGGTGACAAAGGGGAGGTTCACCTCGGTCTGCTGGACGGATGACAGCTCTACCTTGGCCTTCTCGGCGGCTTCCTTGAGTCGCTGTAAGGCCGTCTTGTCCTGGTGTAGGTCGATGCCCTGGTCTTTCTTGAACTCATCGCACAGCCAGTCAATAATCCGCTGGTCGAAGTCCTCACCGCCCAGGTGGGTATCGCCGTTGGTGGACTTCACCTGGAAGGTGCCTTCGCCGAGCTCCAGTATGGAAATATCGAAAGTACCGCCGCCGAGGTCGTAGACGGCGATGGTCTCGTCACTCTTTTTATCCAGTCCGTAGGCCAATGCGGCGGCCGTGGGCTCGTTGATGATGCGCAGCACCTCCAGCCCGGCAATCTTACCGGCGTCCTTGGTTGCCTGGCGCTGGGCATCGTTGAAATAGGCCGGCACCGTAATGACAGCCTCGGTCACCTTATCGCCGAGGTGAGCCTCAGCGTCGGCCTTCAGCTTCTGCAGAATCACGGCCGAAATCTCGGGCGGGCTGTATTCTTTGTCACCCATGCCGACATGAACGTCGTTATTAGCCGCTTTAGTAACTTTGTAGGTTTTGCGCTTGGCGTCTTCCTCGACGGGAAGCTCACGTCCCACCGGCTCTCCGTATTTACGGCCCATGAAACGCTTGATGGCGTAGATGGTATTTTCCGGGTTGGTGATGGCCTGCCGCTTGGCTATCTGGCCTACCAGCCGTTCTCCGTTTTTGTTAATGGCTACCACCGAGGGTACGAGGCGGCTTCCCTCGGAACTGGTGATAACTACAGGCTCGCCACCCTCCAGAACCGCCACCTCGCTGAAGGTGGTCCCCAGGTCTATACCTACTGCTTTACCCATTTACTCTTCCTCCTTTGTATCTGCTTCCCCGTTGCCCACCACCACACGGGCGGGTCGGAGGAGTTTATCTTTTAACATATAACCTTTTTGAAATTCTTCAATGACGATGCCTTCATCGCCGCTTTCCTGCCTTAAGGCTTCGTGGAAATTGGGGTCGAAGGATTCTCCTGATGCCTTTATTTGCTTGACTCCCTGTCCTTCCAGAATGGTCTTGAACTTGCGTTCCACCAGCCTGACGCCTTCCACCCAGTCATGTTTGGCGTATTTAGCGGGTACGGCGTCGAGTGCCCGTTCCAGGTCGTCGATGACGGGCAGGAGGCCGAGGATAAGGTTGGCGTTGGCGTAGCTGTTGAATTCCTGCCTTTCCTGCTCGGTGCGCCGCTTGTAGTTGATGAAGTCGGCCTGCGCCCTCTGCCAGTTGGTCAGGTATTCTTCGGCCTTTTTCTTTTCCTCGTCGAGCGCCTGTTCGAGGCTCTGCGCACTTTCTGTTTCGGCGGCCTCAGGTTCCGGCTCGCCGTTTTTTATCTCTTCCGAATCTTTTGGCATCATTATTCCGTGTCCTGTTCGCCGTATATTTCTCTGCCGTAAAGTCCGGCCATCAGCTGGCTCAGCACCGATGACATGTAGTAAACCGTGGGTATGGTGTGAGAATAGGGCATTCTGGTGGGGCCGACGACGGCTATGGTGCCGGTGGCTTCCTCGGGGAGGCCGTACCGGCAGATGACCACGCTGCAGTTCTGGATGGCCTCATCCTTGTTTTCTTTGCCGATGATGACCTGGACACCTTGCGGGCTCAGCTTGGACGGGACGATAACCTTTAACAGGCCGCGGGCTTCGACTAATTCCATGAGCGTGCTCATCCGGTCGCTGTGGGCAAATTCCGGCTGATTGAGTATGAAGTGCCATCCTTCCAGGTACGGCTCCTGGTACTCCTGGCTGTCCTCGGCGTGCATAATCTCTATGAGGAAATCGGTCGCCTGCTTTTCCACAGGCGAGAGCTCCGGTTTTTTATCGGAAATCTGCCGGGCCGTTAAACCGTTGCAGGCGCTATTCAGCTTGCTGCTGACTACGGCCAGGGTCGGTTGAGATACGGCCTCGTCGAAGGTAACCAGTATCTGCTTGACTTTAGCGCCGTCGAGAACGGCAACCAACAACGCCCGGGCGTCCTGCACGGCTATCAGCTCCATATGCTTCAGTTTGCAGTCGGTCGATTTCGGCAGGCTGACGACTGCCACGTTCTGCGCCAGCTTTGCCAGGAGTGTCGCGGTGAGGCTTACCCAGGCCTCGACCTCCTTTTCCACCTGGTGAAAGGTGTGGCTTATCAGGCGTTGCTCCTCCCAGGGAAGATTGACGGCTTCAATCGACGCCACGTAGTGGCGATATCCCTTGTCCGAAGGAATACACCCGGCCGATGTGTAGGGACGGATAAGATAGCCCTCCCCCTCCAGGTAGGCCATCTCGTTACGGATGGTGGCCGGACTTACTCCCAGCCTGGCGTCATCGGCGACGACCTGCGAGGACACGGGTATTGCCTGGGCGATGTATTGTCCGACGATATAATTTATTATTTTACCGCTTCTGGCAGTAATCATTTCACGCTCCGTTAGCAGTCTAAGCAAAAGACTGCTAACTATAATTTAGCACTTAGGAGAGCCGTTTGTCAAGGGAAATAACGGCGGGTTAAAGCCTTTCCTTGAACGTGAGAGCTGCCTGTGATAAACTGGTAGCGTGGATATTACCTGGTTAGGTCACTCCTGTTTCCGGATTAAAGGCAATCAGGCTGTCATTATTACCGACCCCTTCCCACCGGATTTAGGTTATTCCCTGGGCAAACAGACCGCCAATATCGTCACGGTCAGCCATCAGCACCCTTCGCATTCCTATGTCCAGGGCATCGGCGGGGAGCCGAGGCTGATTACAGGCCCCGGCGAATACGAAATCAGCAATGTCCTGATTATCGGCATAGCCACCTTTCACGACTCCGTGAAAGGGCAGTCGAGGGGCAAAAATACCGCTTACCTCATGGAGATAGACGGGGTGGCGGTATGCCACCTGGGCGATATCGGGCATGTGCTTAACGATGAGCAGGTGGAAGAGATGGGCAACGTCGATGTGCTGCTGCTGCCGGTGGGCGGAGTGTCCACCATAAATGCCGCCATGGCCGCCGAGGTTATCCGCAAGCTGGAGCCTAAGGCGGTAATCCCCATGCACTATAAGACACCGGCAATAGACCGGGAGCTTGACCCGGTGGAGGATTTCCTCAAGGAGATGGGCATGGGACAGGTCGAACCCCGCCCCAAGCTCTCCGTCAGCAAATCGAACCTGCCCATCAGCACGCAGGTATTTGTGCTGAGCGTTTAACCTATAAGAGCAACTGCGTAATTGCGCAATTACTTAGTCCCCATCCAGAAAATCCAACAATAAGCGGTTGAAGGCTTCACTGTTCTGCTGATGGGGGGCGTGTCCGTAGCCCGGCAGCACCTCCAGCCGTGCCTCCGGTATCAATTTCTCCGCCCGGCGGGCGATAGACAGGGGCAGATAGGGGTCGAGGCGTTTCCAGACAAGGAGCGTCGGCACGGTCAGCCTGGCCAGTTCATCAATGCTGACCTGGTCATAATCATCCCCTTCCTTCACTAGGAATTTGGGGTAGGGTTGAGGCTTTCTGAATAGTGTACGCAGCGCCCAGAAAACCGTAAGCAGGGCGGTGCCGAACCGGGAGACTTTGCCGAGTCCGGAGGCATCAATCAGGACCAGCTTGCTTATCAGTTCATGATTCTGAAGGGCGATATCCAGGCATACCCTCGCCCCGAAGGAGTGGCCCACGAGAATCGGCTTTTCCAGTTGAAGCGCGTTAATAAATTCCAGGATAAAATCGCTGAAGTCCGAGAGGTAGTAGCCGTCCTCGTTTCTATCGCTCTGCCCGAATCCTATCAGGTCGGGTGCGTAGAGGGTGTAGCGGTGGGCCAGGGCGGTCATCGTATTGGTCCAGTCGCGGGAGTCACTGGCGCCACCATGCACCAGCACGACCGGCGGGCCGACGCCCGCTTTTAAATAATGCGTCCGGTGGCCGTTAACGTTCAGCTTGAAACCCTCGATACCTAACTTGCCGTCCTTAGTCTCCTTTGTCACTGTGAGTAGCCTCTATCTTGATAAAATTTATAAATCCCTCAAGTGAGCGGGATACCACTCTCTCCTGCCGGTAGACGCAGTAGAAGTCCCGGCTCAGCCGCAGGTCGCGTACGCCAACCTGCCGTACCAGGCCCAGCGCCAGGCTCTTTTTGATGGCCAGGTTCGACACGAAGGCGATGCCGGCCCCGGCGGCCACTGCCGAGACGACAGCCTGGGTGCTCCCCAGGACGAGATTGGGGATAAACTTCCTGGGGTCGAGTCCGGCCCGGGACAGCCGGCTTTCCAGGCTGCGCTGCGTGCCCGAGGTGGCCTCGCGGAAGATGAGCGGCTCGCCTTCCAACTCGTCCGGCGATATCTCGCTTTTCCGGGCGAAGGGGTGCTCCGGGAAAACGATGAGGACAATCTCATCGCTGGCTACCTTGAAAGACGACAGGTCCCGTCCTTCCGGCGCCATGCCGCAGAATCCCACCTCGTAGGTGTTATCACGAACTCTGTTGATAACCGTAAGCGAATCGGAGATGTCCACCTGGATTTTCACGGCCGGGTACCGCTGCTTGAATTCTGCCAGGAGTGCGGGCAGCAGGAACTCGCCGGGGATGGTGCTGGCGGCGATGAGCAGGTCTCCGGAAATCTCCTCGCGCATCTGCTCCAGGTCGTGCTGAAGGCGGTCGCGCTCCGCCTCTATCGACTCGGCGAACTTAAGAAGGCGCTTACCGGCGGCGGTCAGGGTAATCGCCCTCTGGGCGCGGTCGATAAGGCGCATGCCGAGTTCGCGTTCCAGCTTCTGAATCTGGAAAGACACCGCCGGCTGGCTGATGGCCAGCTTCCTGGCTACCTCGGAGAAGCTGCCGAGCCTGATAACTTCCTGGAAGGTTTTAAGGTGGTCTATATTCATAATACTTGAGGGTGATATAAGTTTAATTTATCTTGCACTAAGATAATACTTATGATATAATCCTCCGTGATTATTGTATGGCATTAACGGCAAATCATCAAGGGCAAGGAGTAGACCCTGAGTAAGAAGGGAATTTTTATCATAGCCGCCGGGCTGATTTTCGGGGTTCTCGCTGCTTTTATGGTCAACTGGGGTAACCCGGCCAATATGGGTATCTGCGTGGCCTGCTTCATCCGGGATATAGCCGGTGCCCTCGGCCTGCACCGGGCCGGCGTGGTGCAGTATATCAGGCCGGAGATTATCGGGTTCGTTCTGGGGGCTTTCATTACCGCTTTCGCCTTCCGAGAGTTCCGCGCCCGGGGCGGCTCTTCGCCCCTAATCCGCTTTCTGCTGGGTGCCTTCGTCATGATTGGCGCCCTGGTGTTTCTGGGGTGCCCGGTGCGCATGATTCTGCGGCTGGCCGGCGGCGACCTTAACGGTATCACGGCGCTGGCGGGGCTGATAGCCGGAGTGCTGGTCGGTATTTTCTTCCTGAAGGGGGGATTCAACCTGGGACGTGCTACCAGAGTCCGCGCGATGGTCGGGTGGATGATGCCGGTGCTCATGGTGGGGTTGCTGCTTCTAGCCATTTTCAAGCCCGGATTTATTTTCAACAGTGAGTCCGGACCGGGGGCGATGTCCGCCTCGCTCTGGATTGCCACTGTCGTCGGCCTGGTGGTCGGGTTCCTGGCCCAGAGGACGAGAATGTGCTTCGTCGGGGGCTGGCGCGACCTCTTTCTGGTTAAGGATACCTACCTGTTCAGCGGTATCGCTGCCTTCTTCGTGGCGGCTCTGGTGGTAAATTATTTTGCCAGGAACTTCGGCGCCGACGGTATCTATCACTGGGGATTCACCGAGCAACCGATAGCCCACAACATGCACCTCTGGAATTTCCTGGGTATGGGCCTGGTGGGGCTGGCGGCAACCCTGCTGGGCGGCTGTCCACTGCGCCAGTTGATTCTGACCGGAGAGGGAGATTCCGATGCTGCCGTGACTGTCCTCGGACTGTTCGCCGGCGCCGCCATCGCCCACAACTTCTCGCTGGCGTCGAGCCCGGCGGGTACCGGCGCCTGGGGGCCGGTGGGGGTTATCATCGGGCTGGTCTTCTGCCTGGTAGTCGGTTTCGTGATGAGGGAGAAGGTATAAATATATGGCATTTCTGAAACATAAAAAAGAGTCCTTTAATGGCGGTGGTCTGGTACTTTTCGATGTCGTCCAGCCCGCCATGCAGGCAGAGAAAGTACTGAAAAAGGCGGACTATAAGGTCAGGCTCGTAGCGCCGCCGCCGGAGCTGCGCAAGGGCTGCGACCTGGCCGTGGAGATAAACCTGGTGGAGCAGCCCGGCATCGAGCGACTTCTAAGGCAGAACGGAGTCGACTATGTCGAGGTAAGACCGCTTAAAGTCGACACCTCGGAGATACTGGAGATTGTCAGGGTAGTCGATTTCGGCGACTGGGTAATGGTCAAGGCCGCCAATATGAAACTTACTTTTGAGAAGGAGAGCGGGAAAATCGTGAATACTTCAGGCGGCGGCTGCCCGGATATCCCCGTCATGCACGCCGAACTGCTGGAGAAGCGGGTCAGCGAGGCGCCCCGGCCTGGAGACCTCGGCTACACGCTCTGTTCCCTGATGCTGGACAGGGCCCTCGAGGAGAGCCTGTCTCTCTGGGAGGGGGGTGAGCGACCATGATGCTCATCGCCGGTACTGTCCCCATCGGGGATATGCCCCTGACTTTCGGTAAAGCGAGCTCGGAAGGCGATTCACTGGTCGTCGAGGGACAGCGCATCCCCTGCACTCAGGGCACCGGCGCCATGGTGAGCGCCGCCCTGGCGACCACCGAATATCTGAAGCTGGAAGCGCCGCAGGTGCTGCTGGCCGGGGACGTCGGACAGGGCAGGGGCAGCCGCGAGATTTACGAGTATCTCGTCGAGAACGTGGCTGAACTGGAGCCGGAGGTGCTGGCGCTTCATTACTGGCTGCCGGATATGGCGCTTACGAGGCGACTCTGCGCGGCGATTGAAAAGTGCGCCCGCAGGCCGGTGCTGATTGCCGATGCCGCCTCCATGTACTCCGCCAAGGCGGCCGGGGTGGCGGAGGCCTTCGATATTTTTACCCCGGACGCCGCCGAGATGGCGTTCCTGGCCGACCCCGATGCCACCCACCCAGCCTACGTCCGCTTTATGCTGTTCAACAACATGGAGCGGATGCCGGAGCTGATAGAGTCGGCTTACGAGCATAAAAACGCGGCCAGGCTGCTGCTGGTCAAGGGGGCCGTCGACTACATTGTTCGTGACGGCGAGGTTTTAGCCACCGTCACCGAGCCTGACGTTCCCGTGATGGAAGCTATCGGCGGGACGGGCGATACTATTACCGGCATGGTATCGGCCTTCGTCTATGCCGGACTGGAGCCGCACGAGGCGGCCATCATCGCCGCCCGGGCCAACCGCATGGCCGGCAGAGTGGCCGAAGTGACTCCGGCCACCAGGGTCAGGCGCGTGATTGACCATTTCCCGGCTGTATTTACGAAATACCTGTGTGAGTGGAGTGGAGTTTGCACTACGGGAGGAGTAGAATAATGGCGGAAATCGATGTACGGGGCTTTTCCTGCCCCATCCCGGTGGTAAAAACGAAAAAAGCGATGGATGGAAATCCCGGGGATGTCCTGACGGTGCTGATTGAGACCGCCGTCTCCAAAGAGAATGTCTCCCGCCTGGCCGCAAGCCGGGGTTACTCGATTAAGGCAGAAGAGGTTTCCGGCGAGTACCGCCTCACGTTGACACCGCCGGCTAAATAGCGATATGGAGGCAAGTAGAATGGGTGACGAGGCAAAGCTGCGCCTCACCGAAACCGTTCACGGGTCGGGTTGAGCTTGCAAGATAGGTCCGGGTGACCTCGCCCAGGCGCTGGCCGGCCTGACGTTCCAGTCCGACCCCAACCTCATCGCGGGGCTGGAGAGGGCCGAAGATGCCGGCGTCTATAAGCTCACGGACGACCTGGCTGTCGTGCAGACGGTCGATTTCTTCACGCCGATAGTCGATGACCCGTACGACTTCGGGCGGATTGCCGTGGCCAACTCCCTGAGCGATGTCTACGCCATGGGCGGCAGGCCCCTGACGGCGCTCAATGTCGTCTGCTTCCCGCAGGAAGTCATGGATATCTCCATCCTGAGGGAGGTGCTGCGGGGGGGCATGGATAAAATGCACGAGGCCGGGGTGCTACTTGTCGGCGGGCATAGCGTGGAAGACCCGGAGCTCAAGTACGGCCTGGCGGTCACGGGCACCATCCACCCCGATAAGGTGATTCACAATAACGGCGCTAAAGTGGGCGACCGCCTCATCCTGACCAAGCCGCTGGGCACGGGTATCATCAGTACGGCAATCAAGGGCAACGTAGCCAGCGAAGAAGCTACCGCGAAAATCGTGAAGTCCATGACCTCCCTGAGCCGGACGGCATCGGAGCTGATGCTGGAGGTCGGCGCTCATGCCTGTACCGATATTACCGGCTTCGGCCTGCTCGGTCATGCTTGTGAGATGATTGAATGCACCGAGGTCGGCATGACGATTAATGCTGGTGCTGTCCCGTACTTCCCCGAAGCGAAAGAGCTTGCCGAGATGGGCATGATTCCCGGCGGACTGCACCGCAACCGCGAGTTTCGTAAAGACATGGTGGATATTGCCAAGAAGATACCACAGTACCTGCAGGATATCCTCTTCGACCCTCAGACCTCCGGCGGCCTGCTGATAGCCGTGCCGGAGAAGAAGGCGTCACGGCTGCTGGAAAGACTTCATAAAAAGGGCGTAACCGGGGCGGCGGTAATCGGGGAGGTGGTGGCGGAGCCGAAGGGAAGGATTGTGGTCGGTTAGCCACAGGGTGGGTTGATAAGAACTTCTTATGCGTTTAGAGTGTTTTTAGATACCCCGTGAGGTTGTGAAGGTGCAGAATATCAGGGACTGGCTGAATATCACCACCAAAAGAGACAGGATAAGGGCGACGATTTGCTCCGCCGTAAGGTCGCGGCGCATTATCGAGTTCTACTATCATGGCGGCTACCGCACCGTCGAGCCGTTCTGCCTGGGAGTGGTCTTGTCCGGCGGGGCCGATAACGAGTCGCTCGTCTGCTACCAGATTGGGGGGTTCAGCGAATTGAGGGAGGTGGTGGGGTGGAAGCTCTACCGCGCCTCGGAAATGGAAGATATAGAAATATCCAATGAACAGTTCAGCGGTGACCGGCCCGGCTATGACCCGGACGACATGGACATGGCGGTAATCCGCTGCTATGTGACTCCGGTGAAAGCAGCGCCGAAAGCGGCGGCAGCAACGGCTAAGGTGGAACTCCGGGAGCCGGAACCAAAGAATCTAACTCATAACGAGCTTATGAGAAGGTTCCGTTTTACTCACCCCATCCCCATCCCGGAACTATATACCCGTGTCTTGCCCGGCCCCCCGGTGAAACCCTTGCCAGAACGCGTAGAATCAAAATTTACGCCCTTAATGCAGCTATTTGGTAGTCATTTTACTTGGTCGGTCAAACCGGCTAGAATTTGGGGCACCGACACCGACATACATTATCGATTTTCCAAGTACGTGTGTTATCCATGCATGGTCGTTAGCGCAATTGCGCAGTTACCCTTTTAAGGAGTTCCTGGTCGTCCCTGACGCCGCGTACATCGAGGCCCGTCTGGCGGAAAGCCCGAACCATCGCCTCGATGAGCTTGGTCTTGCTGAGTTTCTTACCGCCGCTGAATTTGGCCGTCGACGCCAGGTTTTCCAGGTAGGCGTCTTCTTCATGGTTGAGAAAGACGGACAGCTTAATCGTGGCCGACCTGGGCGGTTCGGTTTTCGGGACGGTCGGCCCCGGTTCCGGCGTCTTTGCCGGGGCAGGATGGTCGATGCCGGTGAGGCGGTCCAGGGCGGTTCCGTAGGCAAGCTCCTCGGTTATCTTAGCTCTTTTCATGCAGCACCTCTTCTGTGAATGATCTGTAGGCTTCAGCCCCATCGGACCTGGGGGCGTATGTCAGTATTGACATCCCGGCGGCCGGGGCTTCCTTGAAACGGACGCTGGCGGGAATGGTGGTATCGAATACTTTAATTCTATCGCCGAAGGCCCTCTTGGTGACTTCGATTACTTCCCGACTGTGCAGAGTGCGGGAACTGGTCATGGTGAACAGTATCCCCAGAATCTCCAGGGACGGGTTGATTTTTTCCTGCACGCGGATGATGGTGGTCAATAATAGGGCCAGCCCCTTCATCGCCAGGAAGTCGGCCTGCAGGGGTATGAGAACTTTATCGGCGGCGGAAAGGGCATTGATGGTCAACAGTCCCAGGCTGGGCAGGCAGTCCACCAGGATATAGTTGTAGTCCTTGCGTACCGACCGGAGCATTTCTTTCAGCATCAGTTCGCGGGTGAAGGCGTTCACCAGGTCGAGCTGTGCCTGTGACAGCTCGATGTTGGCCGGGACGAGGTCAATATTGGGGTTATCGGTCTTTAAAGTGACATCCCGGATGGAGAAATGTCCGTTATTCCTGATGGTGCTCGTCAGGACATCGTAGCACGTCAGTTCCAGGCTGTCCGGGTTGACCCCCAGGCTGACGGTAAGGCTGGCCTGCGGGTCCCAGTCGATAAGGAGCACACGTTTGTCGTGCTCGCTTAAACCCTGGGCCAGGGCGGTAGCGGTAGTCGTCTTGCCGACGCCGCCTTTCTGGTTGGTGATACAGATAACAGTCATAGATTGAATGCTCCGGTAGATTATAGCGCAATTGCGCAACTGCGTCAATGCTCGATTGCGTGGTTGCGCCGCCTTCCTCGCCCCGTCTCCGTCACGAAGAGGAAGACCACCAGCGCCACCGCCGACAGCCCCGCCCAGAAAACGAAGGGCAGGCCTTCATATATAGCTACCAGGCTGTTACCCGCCGGTGGGGCGAAGGTATAGCCCATCCGGGTAAAAGCATGGACTATCCCCACGGCCGTGCCGGCATAGACCGGCCCGATTCCCTCGGTTTCCACCGACATGGTGGCGGCTACCGCCCATATCATGTCGCGGAAGACCCCCGCCATAACCGCCAGCACCCATACCGCGGGGCCGGTAACTATGGAAAGGAGGCCGACGCCGATAACGGTTACGAGCAGTCCGGGAATCATGACGGCTTTCCTCAGGCCGAGCTTATCGGAGAGCAGGGTGAGGGGTATGGCCGCCGCCGTGCCCGCGGCGTTGAGGGCGGCCAGGGCACCGTCGGCACCGGCAGCCGTCCAGCCGCTGTTCCGCAGGTAGAGGGGCAGGTAACCCATCAGTCCCTTGTTGCACCCGGCAAAACCCATCATGCCTATCGCGATGAGCCAGATGCTCCGGCTGCGGGCTACGTGCCGAAAGGCCTGACGCGGCGACCGGATGTTAGCGGAAGATTCCAACCGGACGGGGTTGGGCACGGTCAGGAACCAGATAATGCCCATGAGCACCGAGATTCCTCCGTAGAAGAACATGACGTTCTTCCAGCCTCCCAGTAAGGGCGACAGCACCGTTGCGCTGAGCATGGCCCCCAGCATCATGCCGCCGCCCACGCAGGTGGTGATAATCCCCTGGGCTGTACCCAGTCCCCGCTCGTGGAACCACAGGCTCGTGTTCTTGATGACGATTACCGGCACTGCCTCGCTGGCGAGGCCGAAAAGGAGCGAGGTAATCGCCAGGGTAGTGAAGCTGTCCGAAACTCCCCTCAGGGCACCGAAGACGCCCGCCAGTAGACAGCCGATAGTGAGGATACGCTTGGCCCCGAAACGGTCGGCAAGAGAACCGGCCACCAGTATGCTGAAGATACTGGCCACGGAACTGGCACCCCAGACCGTGCCCACCTGAACGATGCTCAGGCCAAGCTCCTCCGCAATCTCGCTGAAGAGCACCGGCATGCACGCCGTGGCCATGGCGAAGACGATTAGATTGATGGTAGCTCCCAGGCCGACTACATACCAGTGCTTCCCTGATGAGCCGTTATCTATCATTTACTTTAAAAGTCCCCGCCCTGCTAAATCGGCGGCGACATCGTTGAGGTGGAGCTCTTCGAGCTTGGCCTTTGTCGGCAGGCCGGTTTCGGCGTCCCAGCCGCGCAGTCCGTAATAATCGCTCTTCATCTTCTCGAATTCTTCTCTATCAACGACGGCCCCTATTCTGGATATTATCTCACCATCTTTACCGGGCACCAGGCCGTCGTGGTTAAAGAATATCTCGCCTTCCCGCAGGGGCACGCTGTGGTAATAGTCCAGCAGCCGGTCGCCTTTTCGTCCCGGCCATCCCTGCCGGAGCAGTATCGCCCTCTGCAGATTAAAGATTCTTTCTCCCATCACGTACAGGCCGGCCTCGTCAATCTCTTTTCCCGTAATCGCCGAATATACCTGGCTTTCCGTGGCCGGTCCATCGGTGCCATCTCCCCGACGCAAAGGTAATATCATCGTCCAATGGAGGTCACAGAGGACGAGGCTTTCCTTGGCAAAAACGCGGTCCTGGAGTTTCTTGGCCGCCAGAGCCTTACCTTCGTACGTGGAAAAATCGGCGGCGGTGGCGCTGCCCCACAAGTTTACCGCAGCATTACGGAATTGTTCGGATGTGTAAAGTTCACCCGGCTCGCCGCCTCCGATGCCCAGCCACATCATCAGCGGCGAGGCGACTTCATGTAACTGCTGTATCGGCCGTCTCGGCTCGGTGGCGTAAAGAATCGCCGTGGTCATAATCATCCGGGGGTCGTAGTCCTTGGTCTCACTCAATCTGGTAGCGACGTACATACTCAGCAGTTCTTTAGCCCTCGTTCCAACCGACTCCGCGGCGGCTATCGTGCCCCGGGCCAGGGTATCGCCGAAGCCTTCTCTGCAAGTTATCTTTCTGGTGAGCTCTTCGATAAACTCGGGGCTGCCGACCCTGGACAGTGGGAGTCCCGTTTCTTTTTCGTTGATGAGGCCTTCCTGATAGCAGGCGTCGAGCCACTCAATCATGCCGTGCATTACGGCGGTATCAATTCCATAGCCGTCGCAGAGCCTCGCGGCTAGCAGGTGCTCTCCATTGTCCTTGCCGGCATATCTTATGACGAATGCTGTATAAAACACGGTTGCCTGGCAGAGCGACTTGTAGAGGCGGCCCTTTTCGCCGTTATATATCTGGCGGGAGCACCCGATGCCGCATCCGTAGCAGGCATGGTCGTGGGTAAGCCCGGGTACCGCCCACGGCGAAGGCATATCGGCTCCAGGTCTTGAACCCTTCTTACTCTCGACCAGCTGCCGTACCCTGTCGGGGTCGGCGGCTACCGGTCTTTTGCCGCCGGCGGCGACGATGGCCTTGAGGTTTTTCGACCCCAGGACAGCACCGAGACCACCGGAGCCGGAGGTTCCCCCTTCAGCCAGAACGGTGGCAAAGGGTACCAGGTTCTCTGCGGCGGGACCGATGGTCAGCACGCTTACATTTTTACCCAGTTCCGCTTTCAGGTTGTCGCTCGCGTCGAAGGTGGTCTGGCCCCAGATATGGGAAGCGTCCCGTATTTCGACCCTGCCGTCATGGATATAAATATAGACGGGTTTATCCGCCTTACCCTGGACGGTCAGGGCGTCGTAGCCGGCGTATTTCAGCCAGGCCCCCCACCTCTCCCCCAGATTGGCGTAGGAGAACGATTCCGGGTCGCTAGCCGGAGACTTCCCGAAGATTTTCCACCGGAAACCGGCGAACCCGGGGAACCCGGTTACGGGACCGTTGGCGCATATAAAGCAGTTCTCGGGGTCGAGGGCCTTTGCCTGCGGCGGGACCATCTCCCAGTAGAGCCTGGCCGCAATGCCGTGGCCTCCTATATATTTAGCCGCGTAGCCGGCGGTCGGCAGCTTCGTTATCTTTCCATCCGATAAATTTATCTTTAAAATCTCTCCGGCGTACCCGAATTCAGACATTTATTATGCTCCCTCTGTTAGTTATTAGAATATGCTTACCGATGCTACTCTTTCACCACGGTTTTTTTATATTCGTCGGTAAGCATAATTTCCAGGAAAATAATGGGTTTATCGATTCTCTTGAAGTTCAGCCTCGTGGGTGTCCTTTATCATTAAAGCCGGTTCTTTGATGATATATTTACCGTATTTGGATTTATCCGACTCATGTCTCCTGCCTGTTTTTCTTATACTAATTTGCGTAAAAGCGTAGTATTGTACACCGCTCGTGGTGAGCTTGTCGAACCACGAGGCCTCTCCCTTCGACAAGCTCAGGGTGAGCGGTATCGATACCCACCCGAATTTATACAACAAAGCGCTAGCGTGATTTTAAACCCAGCTCTTTCAGCTTGGCGGGGGTCGGGGTGCCGTTTTTATCCCAGCCGCGTACCGAGTAGTACTCGTCGAGCATTTCATCGAGGTCTTTCTGGCTGATAAGCTGTCCTTTGGAAGCCCCCGCCTTAATGGGCTCGGTCATGAGACGCTTGGGGAAGGTATCGTCCTTGCGGCCGAAGCCCGCGCCGATATTGAACAGGCGGGCGACGTTATTCAGCCTTTCCCCGATTTTCTGGATTTCTTCCGCGGTGAAATTCATACCGCTGGCGGCGTTAACCAGGTCGGCGGTGTTCTGGCAGGCCACGGCGGGCAAGGCCATGTCGAGGAGGAAGGCGCACATCGGGGCACAGTCGCAGGTGACGGAGCGGACGTCCTGGTTCCACTTGGTCAGCCGGCCCTTGCCTTTGGTGGCCATTCTATCCACCTTCTCGGGGATGGGTACATCGAAGATTTCCTGGTAGGCATAGCCCCGGTTGTGGTCGGCGCCGGTATAGGAGGTGGCGTAGTTCAGGCCGTGCGCCTTGGCGCCACGCACATCGTAGGCGGGCAGCTCTAGGCCCTTTATCTGCATAGCGTAGTCCCCGGTGCCCTTGCCTATTTTCTCGGCGGCCTTTTTCGTGCCCTGTCCCAGGAGCGCGCCGAGGCCTTCCTGGTAGGCTATCTTCCGCAACATCTCAATCACGGCGGCGTGATTGCCGAATTTCAGGTCGAGGCCATCGGTATCCTTCCTGGTGAGTATGCCCTTTTCAAAGAGTTCCATAGCCCAGCCGATGGCCACGCCCGCCGAGATAGTATCGATGCCGTACTCATCGCAGAGTCGGTCGGCGGCGATGACGGCGGGCAGGTAGTCCACCCCTACCGTGCTGCCCAGCGAATAGGTCGTTTCGAACTCGGGCCCCTCGCTGAGATAGCCGGCATAGGGCCCCGACGTGACCAGCTTTACCTGGCTGCAGCCCACCGGGCAATCGTGGCAGTGAGAGCGGGTTATAATCATTTCGTCCTGGGCTTCGCGGCCGAGCCCGGGCACCATGTTAATCTGTCCGGTGGCCGACCAGTTTTTGATGGAATAAATCCCCATTTCCGTCATGGCATCCACAATCATGGGCGTGCCCGCTTTCGCGAACTCCGGGTAGAGCACGGGGCTTTCTTTCATGGCCTTGTTCATGGCCTGCCGGGCTTTCCTGAAACCGGCGGCATCGTTGATGTCCGGTCTTTTATGTCCGCGCACGGCGATGGCCTTGAGGTTCTTGGAGCCCATTACCGCCCCCAACCCCTTTCTGCCTGCCGCCCGGCGCTCGTTGATGATGCAGGCCATGGGGACGACCTTATCGCCGGCGGGGCCGATGCAGGCAACCCGGTAATTGTGGTCGCCGAGATCCTCCTTGATAAAGAGCTGGGTATCGGTGGTCATCATGCCACTCAGTTTCTCGGCATTCCTGAAACGGACTTCGCCGTCCTTGATAGCGACATAGGTGGGCTTTTCCGCCTTGCCCTCGATGATAATCATGTCGTAGCCGGCCATTTTCATCTCGGCGGGGAACTGCCCCCCGGCGAGGGCCATGCCGACGGCGCCCGTCAGCGGCGACTTGGCCACCACGGCCATGCGACTTGAGCAGCTGGCCCCCGTGGCCGTAAGAGGGCCTACGGCGAAGATTAGCTTGTTGTCTTTATCCAGGGCGGGGGTCCCCGGTTCCACTTCGTCGTAAAGACATTTGATGGCAAAACCGGCGCCTCCCAGGTAATTTTTAGCCAGTTCCTCCGGGACGGCTTCCTCCTTTGCCGTTTGTTTGCTTAAATCTATCCTCAGTATCTTGCCTGCGTAACCACCTTTGTACATGGAATTGCCCCCTTTCCAGCCTTAAGTTTGTGAAAAATAACTCAAGCCAGTTTTCGCTTAGTCACCGATGGCACAAAGAGCCTTGATGAATGCATACCTTTCATTAACCATGTGTTGCAGCTTATCTATATCAGCCTCTTTTAAGTGGGCGAATTTACGCATCAGCTTGGTAAACTCTTGGATCGGCCTGGGATTAGCTGTTTCCTGGGTGAGGCGAAACTTACCATTCTCGGCTTCCCACAACGGGAAGTAGTTAGTTCTTACGGCCATCCGGCATACCTGAATCGATAAATTACTTTCTATTCGCCAGCCCATATTGCAGGGGGAAAATACATGAATATAAGCGAATCCTTCATTTTTCTTTTCCTTGGCTAAGAGCAGTTTCTTGGCGAAGTCCTCAAGATGACTCAGGGTGGCGGTAGCCACATAGGCAGCTCCATGCAGGGCCATAATAAGGGGCAGGTTCTTGGCCGGTGTTGGCTTGCCTTTGCTGGTAATACCCGCAGGCGTCGTGCTGGTAGAAGCACCCAGAGGCGTGGTGCTGCTTCTCTGGTAGCCGGTGTTCATGTACCCTTCGTTGTCATAGCAAATATAAATTATATGCTCGTTTCTTTCCGCAGCACCGCTGAGCGGCTGGAAACCAACATCGGCAGCACAGCCATCGCCGGTGAAGCATACTATGGTGACATCTTTACCTATCCTGCGAAAGTATCTGGAAATACCGGTGGCGCTGGAAGCGACTCCGGTCATCAGGCAGCTGAAGTAAGACAAACGATGCCAGCTTCCCGTGTTCTGTCCGTAAAAAACAGGTGCCGAACAACCGGGGCAACCGACCAGCACAATATCCTTTCCCAGAACTTTCGGTACAAATCTGGCGGCAAGTTCTAGTGTGCAGCCGGCACACCAGGCAAGTCCTCCAGCATACTGCTCCTCTTTTTCGCTGAAATAGTCAAAAATCCTTGATTTTTTCTTCTCTTTCTGTGCCATTTTCTCCCTCACTCTTCCAGAGGTATCCAGGTCACTTCCTGGTAAGGTTTACCGCAGGCGGCGGCATAGGTCTCGTCGATTACCCTCTCTATATGTGGTACGGTTATATCCAGATTGGCCATCCCGTCAATATAGCTCAACATGGGCACGACACCAAATTCTGACGAAAGTGCCTTCAGTTCCATATATGTTGGTCCGCAGTTCCAGCCGAAACAGACACTTCGGTCAATGACTCCGATTGCCTTCTTCCCTCTCAGGGCTTCGATCAAACGTTGGCGGGGAAAGGGGCGGAACAGCCTTAGCTTGATTAGACCTACTTTTATTCCTTCATTTCTTTTAGCATCAACCACTGTCCGTGCCGTGCCGGCAGCACCGCCGGAAGCTATCACCAATATCTCAGCGTCCCCGGTGCGGTACTCGTCTATCTGGCCCCCATAGCTCCGCCCGAAAATTTTCCCGAACTCCTTGTCTATCTCGTCCAGCTTGGTGGTTGCTCGCTCCATAGCCGTACAGTGCTTATAGCGTAGCTCAACAAACCCAATCTCAATGCCGTGCGCACCTGCTCCCAGAGGCTCCCCCGGAACCAGCGTGGGACGTGGCGGCTGCTGCTTTAAAGGTGCCAGGAACCGGTCAACGTCTTCCCGATCAGCGATTTCTACCGCCTGTGCCAGATAGGAAAGGTAGAATCCATCGTAGTTCACCATGACGGGGAGCTGGATATCGTAATCTTCCGCCAGTCGAAAGGCCATGATAATGGTATCAAAAATTTCCTGACAATCTTCAACGATTACCTGAATCCACCCGGTGTCTCTCGTGCTGACGATGTCCTGCTGGCCGCCGGAGACAGCCAGTATGCCGGGCGTTTCGCGGTTGGCGATAGCCATCACCACCGGGGCCCTGAAGCCAGAGGCCTGCTGTACGGCATCATACATGAAGGACAGACCCCAGGAAGAACTAGCGGTGAAAGCCCGGCCACCGGAAATGCTGGCGGCAGCGACAACGTTCATCGCCGAATTTTCTCCCTCGACTTCTACCATCTCGGCATCAAGAATTCCATCAGCATGGAATGCGGAAAGCTGCTCCGCCACCTCGCTCATGGGGGTTATGGGGTACGAAGTCACGACATCTGGTCGGCAAAGCATTGCCGCGTAGGCGGCGGCACCATTGCCGGTTATCACCTTAACCTGACCTTTTTGAGCTGTCATCGGCTAATTCTCCTTCCAGAACCATGGTAATTGCACTTCATATATGGGATTGCCTCCCTTGAATTCTTATTCTGGCAGATGTATTTTAGAACAGTTTTTAAAGCAGCACGCTGCCGCCGTTGACGACGATATAATGCCCCGTGATGAAATCCGAGTCTGCCGAAGCCAGGAATACGGCCGTGCCGGGCAGGTCGGCAGGCTCCTCGCGGCGCTTGATACATTGCATGTCGATAGTGGCATCGAAGGCCTGCTTATTGCCGTCCTGGCCCAGGCTGGCCTCGGTAGCCGTGAACCCCGGCCCGATGCAGTTGACGTTGATTCCGGAGGGACCCAGAGCCCGCGCCAGGGCCTGCGTCAGGGCATAAACGGCCGACTTGCTGCAGGCATAGGCCAGAAGGTTAACCGCTCCGGGCACCTTGAAGACATCCGAGGCGATATTGATAATCTTGCCGCTGCCCGCCTTGACCATGAGGGGGCCGATGGCCTTGCAGCACAGGTAAGTCCCCCGGACATTCACCTCGAATATGCGGTCCCAGTCCGCCACCGTCCAGGCGTCCCACTCCCGCCGCCCGACGCCGTAGTACATGGCGGCGTTATTGAGCAGGATGTCCACCCTGCCGTAGAGCCGCATGACCTCCTCGGCCATCTTTTGCGTGTCTTTTTCTTCGGAGATATCGGTCAGCATGGCGGCGGCTTCCCCGCCTTTAGCTTTTATTTCCCTCACGGTGCTTTCGGCACGTTCCAGGCTGATATCAGGGAGTAGTAATTTCGCGCCTTCCTCGGCGAACCGCAGGGCGAATGCTTTCCCCAGGCCGCGGCCGGCCCCGGTGATAATAGCTACCTTGTCCTTTAATACCGGTGACATTCACGCCTCCTTTCAGGATATAGACAGTTATAATCTATTTTAATTCAGGGATTTTATCAAATCGTCGGCGGTGGCCACCCAGCCGAAGACCGACGTGACGTTCCAGATGGTGGCATCCTGGACGTAATCAGGGCCGGTGTTGCCGCAGGCGTCGCTAACCAGGACCGGGAAGTACTCGTGGAAAAAGGCATCGCGGAGGGTCGACTCCACACAAACGTTGGTAAAGAGGCCGATAAACGCGAGATACTTGATGTTTTGTTTCTTTAAAATATCATCGAGCGCCGTGTTGACGAAGCCGCTGTACCGGCTTTTATTGACGGTGATGTCTTCCGGTTCGGGCTTGAGTTCATCGACTATCTCCCAGTCCCACGTATCCAGTGTCAGGAACTTGCCTTTCAGTTCGGGGTTGTTGTGCATGGCTACCAGCCCGCTCTCTTTCCAGTAATTGGGCGATTCCGAACCCCCGGAACCGGCCAGGTCCGGCCCGTAGGTCATCCTGAGATAGATAATTTTTATCCCCTTGTTTCTGAATGCTTCGATTACTTGCTTATCGACTTCGATGACGCGCTTCGTCTTAGCTTCATTGAGCTTCCCCAGGTAGTCGAACATGCCTCCTTTTTTACAGAAGGAGTTTTGCATGTCGATGACGACCAGGGCCGTTCTATCGATGTCCAGCTTAATCGGCTCGGGTTCTGCCGGAATAATTACTTCCATGCCTGTCTCCTATCACGGTATTTGTTAAAGCTCTATTTCCTTTAGGTCTGCGGCGGGTTTTATATCGGCTTCGGTAAGCGCCTGTACTTCCGGGACTGTCCAGCCGGGCGCTATCTCCCTGAGCACGAGTCCATTCTCAGTTACTTCCATAACCGCAAGGTCGGTGATGATGAGGCTGACGCAACGCCGGGCCGTCAGGGGATAGGTGCAGTTCCTGACGATACGCGGCCCGTCGTCTTTTGTGGTGTGCAGCATGGTGACGATTACTTTTTTCGCGCCGACAGCTAGGTCCATGCCTCCCCCCATGCCGGTGGCAGGTCGGCCGGGCCTGCCCCAGTTGGCCAGGTCGCCCGTTTCCGAGACCTGGTAGGCGCCGAGCACCACGATGTCGATATGCCCCCCTCTTATCATGTCGAAGGCGGCGGCGCTATCGAAAAAGCACGTGCCGGGCAGGGGTGTCACCGGCTGGTCGGAAGCGTTAATCAGTTCGTAGTCCTTTTCTTCATCCGTGGCCAGGCTTCCGTAGCCCAGCATGCCGTTCTCGCTCTGGAAAAAGACGGTCCTGTCCCCGGGGATAAGGTTGGCGCACAGGCCGGGCATGCCGTAGCCCAGGTTGACCACCGAGCCGTCGGTGAACTCGCGGGCTGCCCGCAGCGCAATCGTTTGTTCGTCCAGGCGGTCTTTCATGCCGGCACCTCCACGATGCGGTTAACGTAAATATGGGGGGTGATGATAACCTCCGGGTCGAGCCGGCCGGTCGGCACCAGCTCATCGACTTCAACGATGGTGATTTTAGCGGCCATGGCCATAACCGGGTTGAAGCATCTGGCCGTTTGCCGGTACACCAGGTTTCCCACGGCATCGGCCTTATGCGCCTTAATCAGGGCGAAATCGGCGGTGAGCGGCAGTTCCAGAATATACTCCCGGCCGTCGATGACCTTCTTCTCCTTGCCTTCCTCGACGATAGTGCCGACGCCCACCGGCGTGTAGAACCCGCCCAGTCCCCCGGCCCCGCACCGCAGCCTCTCCGCCAGGGTGCCCTGCGGCACCGTCTCGATTTCTACCCTGCCTTCATTGTACAGTCTTTCGAGGGGAGAGGTGGGGGGCATACCGCCGAGGGCGGGCACCGACCCGATGAATTTCCTGACCTGGCCGTTCTCGAAGAGGATGCCGGAGTCCTGGTATCCTCCCGGTTTGATACGGTGGCTGAGTTCGTAGCCCACTCCACCCATGTTGGCGATGATGGTAAGGGCTTTCGCTCCCTGCTTGGACAGGGCGACGATGAGGTTGATGGGCAGGCCGCCGTAGGAGCCGAAACCACCGACCATTACCGTGGCTCCGTCGAAAATGTCGGCTACGGCTTCATCGCAGCTGTTAAATACCTTTTTTATCGTCATTTTTAACCTCATCAAGCGTTTCTATGCAACTGGGACTGATTTTACATCTCAGGCCGTTTAACGTCAATTTTACTCACGGCTTGCCTTATTGTTTGACAATAATCAGGAGGCAGTGTATATTCTATGGCGGAAGGCACCCGCAATCCCGGACTTATTCAGTCCTGAAATAGTTTAGCATTATAAAAACAAGGAGGAAGAGTATGGCACATGGCTTTATGGGAAAGATACTGTGGGTAGATCTTTCCAAGAAACAGCTGAAGGACGAACCGCTCGACGAGAAAATGGGGCGGGATTTCCTGGGGGGTTACGGCCTCGGGGCCAGGATTCTGTTCAGCCGGCAGAAGGCCGGCGTCGACCCGCTGGGACCGGACGCTATCCTGGGCCTGACCACTGGTGTCCTCACCGGTACCGATGCCCTCGGTGGCTCACGGTATGTCATGGTGGGGAAATCACCGCTGACAGGAGGCTGGGGTGACGCCAATTCCGGCGGCAGTGTCGGCCCGTTCCTGAAATTCGCCGGCTATGACGCGGTATTTTTCACCGGAGTATCGGACAAGCCCGTCTATCTCTTGATTGATAATGGCAAGGCCGAGCTTAAAGACGCGGCCCATCTCTGGGGTAAGGACTCCTTCGATACCCAGGATATTCTCCGGGAGGCGCACGGCAAAGACCTGGAGGTGGCCTGTCTCGGCCCGGCGGGGGAGAAGGTATCTCTCATCGCTGCGGTAATGTGCAATAAAGGCCGGGCGGCCGCTCGCTCCGGGCTGGGTGCCGTCATGGGCTCCAAGAAGCTCAAGGCAATCGCCGTTAGAGGTAACATCAAGGTACCTGTAGCCGATTCTGAGAAGGCCAAGGCGATGAGGAAAAAGCACCTGGCGAATATGGGACCGCGGGCGGAGTTTGTCGGCCGCTACGGGACTCCGTTTCTCTTTAACATGAGTTGCGAGTCCGATGACGCGCCCTGCAAGAACTGGGGTGGCGCGGTGGTTGTTGACTTTCCTGATTATAAAGATATCAGTGGTGACCCGGTAATTGCACTGCAGGAGAGAAAATTCGGATGCTGGCACTGTCCCATCGCGTGTGGCGGGCACATGAAGGCAAGCACCGGGGAGTATAAATACGAGGCGGGCGCCCATAAACCCGAGTATGAGACGCTGGCCATGTTCGGTGCTAACTGCCTGAATAACCATCTGGAGTCGATTATCAAAATAAACGATATCTGCAATCGCTACGGTCTGGATACCATCTCGACCGGAGCCAGCATCGCCTTTACCATCGAGTGCTACGAAAACGGCATTCTCACCAAGGAAGATACCGATGGTATCGAGATGACCTGGGGCAACCACAAGTCCATCGTGGCCATGACGGAGAAGCTGGCCAAACGCGAGGGCTTCGGAGATGTCATCGCCGATGGCGTTAAGAGGGCCGCCGAGAAAATCGGCAAGGGTTCGGAAAAATACGCCATGCATGTCGGCGGGCAGGAGTTCCCGGCGCATGACTCGAGGGGCGGCCCCATGTTTGCCATTGGCTACGGTGCAGAGCCAACCCCGGGACGCCATACCCAGGCCGGGGAGGGGCCATACCCGGAGGGGACCATGCCCGAGTACGACCCGGCCGCCTTGAAAGGACGGGGCAAGCCGCACAAGGAGGGTGCCTGCTTAACTCAGATATATAACGCCGTCGGGGTGTGCATGATTGCGTTAGGAGACGGTTATAACCATTTTGACCAGTTCATTGAGGCCTTACAAACCATCACCGGCTGGGACATTACCAGGGAGGAGATGCTCAAGACCGGGGAACGGATAGATACTATGAAGCAGGCCTTCAATATCCGCGAAGGACTGAAAACGCCGTGGAAGTTCCCGGACAGGATGATGGGCATACCGCCGAAGAAAGAAGGCCCGCGTGCCGGGATAACGCTTAACGCAGACGAGCACTTTAACGAGTACTATCAGGCCCTGGGCTGGGATACCAAAACCGGCAAACCCAGCAAGGAGAAGCTGCTGGAACTCGGCCTGGACGACGTGGCTAAAGTGCTCTGGCCCTAATAAATACAAGAACCGGATTTTATACGAGGCCTCCATTAGATTGGAGGCCTCGTTATTTCAGGGGTAAATTGCGGTAAAAAATTTTATTCTTGGCGTCTTGTAACCATAGTATTGCACGGTATATAATGCGTCAATATATTATCTTTTTCAGTCAAGGAAAGCGGGGGTAAGGACATGGCTGAGGAATTTCTGGTGGTAAAAGACCTTCATAAAAGCTTCAACGAGTTCAAGGCGGTCAACGGCGTCTCGTTCTCAATCGAAAAAGGTGCAATCTTCGGCCTTCTGGGGCCCAACGGCGCCGGCAAAACGACGACCATCCGCATGTTGTCCACGGTCCTGGAAGCCGACAGCGGCGACATTACGATAGGGGGCCACTCCGTACGGCATGATGCCGAGGCTGTCCGCCGTATCATTGGGGTCTGCCCTCAGGACCTGGCACTTTATGAAGACCTCTCCGCCCTCGATAATATGGTCTTCTTCGGTCGAATGGTGGGACTGAATGGTGACGAGGCCAGGGCCCAGGCTATGACCAATCTGGAGCTGATGGGACTGGAGGATAGAGCCAAGGGGAAGGTGGCCAAGTTTTCCGGGGGTATGAAAAGGCGTATCAATCTGGCCATTGCCCTTATGGGCAATCCTCAGCTTCTCTTCTTGGACGAGCCGACCGTCGGTATTGACCCGCAGTCGCGAAATCATATCTATGAGAACATCCTGGGTCTTCAGAAAAAGGGCATGACCATTCTCTACACCACGCACTATATGGAAGAGGCCGACCGCCTCTGCCAGCGTGTGGCTATTATGGACGGCGGGCAGATAATTACGCTGGATACGCCGTATAAACTCAAGTCGCAGATAGGGTCGCCGGAGCAGGTCACCATGGAAGATGTTTTCCTGAAACTGACCGGCCGCAGTCTGCGAGATTAACCAGAACATGAAAAGAGCATTATACATTACCCTGAATGAAGTTAAGCTGTATTTGCAGGATAAGGGCGACCTGGCTTTCGGCCTGCTCCTGCCTATCGTTACCTTCGCCCTGATGTACGGCGCCTTCGGGGGGCAAACCCTGTTCGAAGCCACCGCCGTTATCGTGAACGAAGATGGCGGAAACTATTCCACACTCTTCGTGGAGCATCTGGATGAAGTCGAAGGCATCGACGTCGAGTTGCTGACGGCAACAGAGGCAGATGCCAAGCTGGAAAGGTCCGATTTACTATTGGCTCTTGTTATTCCCGCGGGCTTCTCGCAGGCATTGGCCTCTGGAAATAAAGCGGAGCTTGTCTTTAAACAGCGGGGCAACGGCGGACAGGAAGGCCAGATTCTCGCCAGCATCGCCCGCAGCGTGGCCGGGGAGATGAACCAGGAATTCCAGGTGCGTGACCAGGTGAAAAGCAGTCTGGAGGGCACGGGAATTCCTGGAGACCGCATCGATGTTACGGTGCAGCAGTTCCTGGAAGAAGAGCGGGGGCAGCCGGCGGTGGGTGTTGTTGAAGAGGTTGTAGGCGGCAGCCCGGATTTCATCAGCCAGTTCCTGCCGGGTATCGTTACCATGTACGTTCTCTTCGCGCTGACTCTGAGCGCCAGGACGATAGTGGAAGAGCGCAAGCGGGGCACGCTGGAGCGGTTACTCACCACCCGGCTTAGCGCGAACGAGCTTTTCTTCGGCAAGTTTCTGGCCAGTGTCACCCGGGGCTTCGTGCAAACGCTCATACTGCTGGGCCTGTCTTACGCCGTTTTTCAGCTCTTCACCCCGCTCTCTTTTATCGCGTCTCTGGTTATCTGCCTTATTTTCGCGGCGGCGGCCGCCGCCCTGGGTCTGATAATCGCCTCAATCGCCCGCAGCGAAGACGGGTCTGTCTGGATTGCCGTCGTCTTCACGATGGTTATGGTCATGATGGGCGGCACCTTCTTCCAGGTGTCCGAAGGCTCGATACTGGCTACTGTCGGCAAGGCGTCCATCAGTACCTATGCCAATGATGCCCTCAGGACGGTGGTGGCCGAGGGCGGCTCTCTGGGTGATACCGTCTGGCAGCTGGTGGTGCTGGCGGGAATCTGCGTCGTAGGACTGGCTATCAGCCGACTTATTTTCAAGGTTTTGCCGGGGGGTAAATAAGAAGTCATGAAGCATCTCAAGCTTATCTGGTTTATCGCCCTGAAAGACCTGAAAATCTTTACCAAAGACCGCGCCGCGGTGTTTTTCTTCATAGGTTTCCCCTTCCTGTTCATCGTTTTGTTCAACTTTCTCTTGGGTGGCGTCGGCAGCGAGGACGAGCGGATGGAACTGCATATGGTCACCCTCGAAGCGGCCGGCGGCCTGAGCCACCAGATAATCGGGGCCATGGAGACTATGGATGAGTCTCAGCTGGGTCCCGGCGCGCCGAAGATGGTCTGGGACAGGGATTATGATGAAGCCCGTCGGGCCGTCGAGGACGGGGAACTGGATGGTTTTATCGCCTTTCCGGCTGATTTTACGCAGGCGTTGATGACGGGTTCCGGCACGCAGCTTGAGGTGTTTGCCGATGCCGGTAACGTTAATACCCGGGCAGCCCTGAACGGTCTGGCCGGAGCCATCTCTTCGCAAATCGGTACGCACCAGGTAATTATCAATGCCAGTGTGGCGCTCATGGTCGAGGGCGGCGTCATACCGGCTGATACCGCCAGTATCAATACGGCCGTTCAGCAGATGATGAACGAACTTTTTGCCGCAGGTGCCGCGGGGGCGGAGGCGTCTTACGTAACATTCAGGACGGAGAATGTGGGCGAAGTAGAGGCGGAAAATCCCGCTAACTTCGTAATTCCCGGCTACCTTGTTATGTTTGTCTTTTTTGCCGCCGCCGTGACCGCGGAGACACTCGTTCGCGAGCGCCAGAACCATACTCTGGAGCGGCTGCTGACTACTTCGGTAAGGCGGGAGTCCATTCTGGGGGGTGTCTTTACCGGTACGGCACTCCGGGGCCTGATACAGATAGTCATATTCTGGGTGGTGGGCATCTTGGCTTTTAATGTCGACCTGGGATTGTCCCCGCTGGCCGTTATCATCCTCTCTATACTGATGGTCATTATGTCCTCGGCCTTTGCCGTGATGCTGGCGACACTGGCCAGGACGCAGCGCAGCGCGGGCTCGCTGGCTACCATTACGGGGCTGTTGCTGGCACCCCTCGGCGGGTGCTGGTGGCCGTTTTTCCTCTACCCGGACTGGCTCCAGACTATCGCCAGGATAACCCCCCACGCCTGGGCGACCTCCGGGTTCAATAAGCTGATGGTCTTTGGCGCCGATTTCAGCTCTGCGGTGCCGAATATGTTAGCCCTGCTGGGATTCGCCGTGGTCTTCGGGGTGGTAGCCGTCTGGCGGTTCCGCACCAGCGCCGCGTAAAAGGAGATGTTTTATGAGTTTAAAGTTGCCACTTGAGGAAGCCAAACGGAAAGCACTGGAGTACCTGCACAGGAGCCACTGAGGGCCGGCCGTCCTGCAGGTCATGTGGGAAGCATACGGACTGGGTAACGAGGACTTTCTCTGGGCGGGCACCGCTTTCCATGGCGGAATCGCCGGCCAGCAGCAGGCACCCTGCGGCGCAATATCGGCCGCGGCAATAGCTCTGGGACTGCGGCACCGCTGCTCTCTGGATGATAAAGAGAAAGCCAAAGCGGGGAAGAAAGCGGCTATTGCGGATACCGCCGAGTTGGTTGGGAGTTTCAACGAGAAGTTCGGTGATATTTCGTGCCTGGGGCTTATGGGCGTAGACCTGTCCGGTGAAGCGGCACTGAAACAGGCGGTAGAATCGGGCCTCTTCGAGAAGTGCGATAAATACGTTGAGTTCGTTGTCGAGAAGCTCTACGAACTGGAGGAAAAGCGAAGCTCACCCGAAACGGGCACCTAAGTACCGCTTATCATGTAGTGAGTGGTGCCGCCGATAGTGGTCTTGCTTCTCACGGACAGGATTAAATGTATCAGGTTAAAGTTTTCATAATTGGTGTAGATGTCTATGCCGTCAATGGTCGATGGCAGAAGGCCTGTGTAAATAGTAAATTCGTCATGCATAACTAATTACTTAAGTCACTTTGAATGGTTAGCCTGTGTTCAATCCTTTAAAGAATTTATTATCGGTGTTTTTAAGAAGGCTTTGACAACGGCAGGGTCGAACTGGGTGCCGGCGCACCTTTTAATCTCGGCGATTGCCTTGGTCGCGGCCATAGCGGCTCTGTAGGGACGGTCTGAAGTCATCGCATCAAATGAATCCGCTACGGCCAGGATTCTAGCGCCGAGGGGTATCTCTTCGCCGGCTACTGTCTGGTTGAGGCCGGTTCCATCGTACCTGTCATGGTGATGCCTTATGGCCTGGGCTATCGTGTCATTCACCAGTGGTTGTACGATGCCGGGACCTATATTGCAGTGTGTCAGGATATAATTATATTCCGTAGGCGTCAGCGTGCCCGGTTTATTTTGAACACTCTGGTCAATGCCAATCTTGCCGATATCATGCAGGAGGGCGGCCCAGCGCAGATTTTCCAGTTCCTCACCCGTTAGACCCAGAGCCAGTCCTGTATCGACGGCTATTTTGGTCACTCTCCGTGAATGACCTGCCGTGTATTTGTCCTTGGCTTCCAGAGCACCTACCAGTGACTCAACGGCGTCGATGAAGAGCTCCTGGAGTTCTTTGGCCTGTTCTTCCACCCTACCTTCGAGCACCTGCCTCTTCTCCTTCAGGTTGAGCTCCAGCCTTCTCTTTTCCAGTACCATCTGGATATTAGCGACAAGCTGTTTGACGTCAAATGGCTTGGTAATGTAGTCCTGAGCTCCATTTTTCATGCAGTTGACAATGGTATCCGGGTCCACGACGGCAGTGGCCATGACAACCGCGGTATCAGGGAAAGATTTTTTAAGCTGGGGCAACAGTTCGCTGCCTGATGTACCCGGCATCATGATGTCCAGAATAACCAGGTCGGCCGGATTGTTTTGAAGAGAGCCCAGCGCCTCTTCGGCATTACCGGCCTCTTCACAATCGAAGCCGTTGACTGTCAAGCATCTATTCAGGCTTCTCCGTACCATTTTCTCGTCATCCACAATAAGAATTGACTCTTTGGAAGGTGCTGTAACCATTTTGTTATTCCCCTTTTTACTTCATTTCCCCTGCGAGTATTCGCTGGTGCCCGTTTATTTCTGGTTCTATCTTCATTCCTTTTCTCTGCTAAACCGTTTGGGGCGCAACAGGCATTCTAATGGAGAATGTGGTGCCTTGGTTTACCCGGGTTTTAACGCTTATCTTGCCGCCGTGCTTGACGACTATCCCGTAGCAGATGCTCAGACCGAGGCCGGTGCCCTTGCCGATATCTTTGGTGGTAAAGAAGGGGTCGAATATCCGGGACAGCAAATGCTTCTTAATCCCGCGCCCGTTATCCTTAAAATGAATGTTGATGTGGTTGTTGACCCTTTCCGTTGTCACGCTTAGCTTGCCCGGCCGGTTGGCTTCCTTGATAGCGGCTTCGGCGTTCAAGATGAGGTTCAGGAAGACCTGCTGGAGCTGGAATTTGTCTATAGGAATGTCCGGCAGGTTCTCCTGAAGCTTCGTAGCCGCGGTGATATTGCTTACCTTTTCCTCGTATTCGCGCAGTCTCAGGACGTCTCTAATGACCTCGTTAGTGGATGCCTGGCCGTTTTCATAGTTGTTATTGCGGGCAAAGAGGAGGACGTTTTTCACGATACTGGCGGCGCGTTTAGCCTCGCTGTAAACGCACTGTAAGTCCTCCTTATGCTCTTCCGAAAGGTCGCTATCCATGAGCAACTGTGATAAGGCCAGGACGCCGGTTAAAGGATTATTGAGTTCATGTGCCAGGCCGGCGGCCATTTCTCCTATCGAAGCCAGACGGTCCGTGAGATATAGTTTTTCTTCCTCTTCTCTTTCCTGGGAGACATCGGTAAAGGTGAGCAGCGTTCTCCCTCCGTCCATTTTAGTGATAACGCAGGCGATTCTCTTTTCAAGGTCTTTTACCTGATACCTGAATTCCAGCGTATTATTCTCTTTATTCCCCTGTTTTACGGCCTTGTACAGGTTGAACAACTGGTTTACGGGTATTATTTCATTAAGTAGTTTATTCGCAATCGCTTCCTTGCCTGTATGGGAAATCTTATAGAAAGCCTCGTTGGCAAGTAATATCCGGTCGTTGCTGTCGATAACGAGCACTCCCTCCGGCATGGTGGCCAGGATACGCTCGATTAGTTGTTTGTGAACCTGTAATTTGCCTTCCACCTCTTTCTGTTTGGTGATATCGCGCTGGACGTCGATATATGAACAGATTTCACCTTTCTCGTCGAACAAGGGGGTCAGCCGGCAATCGCAGATGATAGTCCTGCCGTCTTTGCACTGTTTGGTGGCTGTCGTACTCCAGACTTTGCGGCTTGCGAGCGTTCGGAGTATTTTCTGCCTTGCTTTCTTGGAAACGGGTTTGTCGTTGAAGATTCCCAGGCCTTTGCCCAGCACCTCTTCTATGGTGTAGCCGAATAAGTCCTGTGCCGCCTGGTTCATATAAGTAATCTTGGAATCGGGGTCGGTAAAGATTATGGAGTCCGATACCTGCCGTGTGACGGAACTGAGAAGTCTTAGCTGTTCCTCCGCCTGCTTTAGCTGGGTTGTATCGGTGGTCAGGATAATCATACATGGTTCGTTGCCCAGGCTGACAAGCTCCGCAGAAAAGAACCCGGTACGAATCTCACCTGACTTTGTGCGGAACTGAGTGGGTTCGTTGTGAACTCTACCCTGCTCCTGTAGCATCTGCAATACTTGGTTGCGGTGTTCCTCGTCCTTCCAGATGCCCAGTTCCATTGAACTGCGGCCGATTACTTCTTCACGGGTGTAGCCTTTATCCCTGAGGAAGCTTTCATTGACTTCAATAAATGTGCCGTCTTTAAGTCGGCTGATGGACATTGAGCCGGGGCTGGAGCGGAAGGCTGCGGAGAACTTTTCTTCAGATTCCCGCAAAGCTTCCTCGGCCCGCTTGCGCTCGGTAATGTCCCGGCACACGCAAAAAATCAGCTTTTCTCCCGCGAATACAGCCCCATTGGTGCTTATTTCAACGTCATAGATGGTACCATCTTTACGTCGGTGTTGCGTCTCGAAGTGGTCGCCGGTCTCATCAATACTCCGGATCATATCAAGCACTTGCTCATGCGGAAATTGAAACTCCCAATCCCACACTTGGAGTCGAAGGACTTCCTCGGAGGAGTACCCGAGCATCTCGGCAAATCGCTGGTTAGACTCATATACGTTGCCATTCTGATCAAGGACAACAATCCCGTCCCCTGACTGCTCGATCAGGATACGCCGCCGGAGCGCTTCGTTAGCCAGTGCTTCCTCCGCCCGCTTGCGCCCGGTGATGTCGCGGGCAAATACGAACATTTGCCCTTCACCTATATTCAGATAATTTACACTAATTTCCATATCAATTATCTTGCCGTCTTTTCGTTTATGCTGTGTCTCGAAACGGTCTGAGCCATGCTCCACTATTTTTTTAATACGTTGCGCTGTTCGCTCAGGCTTTTCTATGGCTTCAATGTCCTGAATAGACATTTCAAGTAGCTCTTCGCGAGTATAACCTGTCATCTTACAATATGAGTCGTTGACTTCGATAAATCTACCTTCTAAATCGCAGATCCAGAAACCATCAAGGGCTGTTTTTATAATTGCCTGCTGTTTTTCCTCAGACCGCTTGCGCTCGGCGATTTCCTGGTTAAGATTATCTATTGATGTCATGCTGGTGCTGAGGCTCTGTGTCATCTGGTCAAAATCTCTTGAAAGTCCCCCTATCTCATCCCTGGCATCGGTGCCGACTTTATAATCAAGCTTGCCTTTGGCAATCATCTCGGTCCCTTTGCGCAGGGTATGTAGCGGCTGCACGATTGACCTTGTCACGATAATGGCAGCGGTGATGGCCAGGAGGGTAAGAAAACCGGCACTGATAAAGGTTGAGCGTACGCCGCTGGTATACGCTTTCTCGAAGGCTGCTTTTGCCGTTGTCAACTCTGCGATACTGGCCGCTTTTAACTCGCCGGCCCGTTGCTGCATGGAGAGCAATGCCGGCAGGCACATGGTACGGTCACGCGCCAGTAGTTTAGTGTAATCTGCCCCGCGTTCTTTCAGGTCGATTATCCAGGTGGCAGAGAAATAGAAGTCAGATATTTTCCCGGCCAGTATGCGGTCTTTGCCGTGCTCTACTGTTCCGGGGAGTGCCGTTACCGGCAGGTATTCCAAACCGATTTCTTCAAGGCGACTCAGTTTGAGTTGGGCGTTGCTCTTGGCTTCTTCTATATCATAATAAAGATATTCCGTAACATCGTGGTATATCTCGCTGGATATCGTTTCCACTTCGGTCATGGCGATAGTGTCCGGAATAATATCCTCTTCCACGGCGCTGAACTGTCTGTTGAGGTTACCGAAACTGTCCCCCGCATATACGACAATCAGCCACAGGAGGACTAAAATCGCGGAGAAGCCGATAATCAGTTTTGTTCTTACCTTCAGTTTGTTACCTGCACCTGGGAGGATATTTTTCATATCACCACCGCCTTCTCTATGCGTAAAAAAACCAGGGCAACGGGTTCCCGCCAGTTCTTAAAGAATTTGCCATGTGGCAAAAATATAACATCGGGCTGGTAAATATTTAATTAATATTGCGATACGTTATGTAAACGATTCGTAAAAATCGGCTTCAATTAGAGTCTGCGGCGGCTTCGGTACTGCCTTACGGGCGATATTCGGGGAAAAATGGTAGAATTACTAGGGTCGATTTGAAATTAATGTTACCGCCCTGTAATAATTGTTTTGTTATGTTCTCAGGAGAAATAGCGCGGAGGAGTAACCAGTGTCGCTAAGTGCGCTCGTGTTACATAAGAATGATAATGTAGCCACGGCGGTGCGACCGCTGGAAAGCGGCGATAGTATCGACGTTGAAGTAGCGGATTGCGCGGTAAAGATAGTACTCCTGCAGTCGATTCCCTTCGGGCATAAATTTGCGCTTCGGGATATCGGGCGGGGTGAGAGGATAATTAAATACGGGGAGACAATCGGGCAGGCCACGGCGAGCATAAAGAAGGGAGAGCACGTGCATCTACATAACGTCGAAGGCTTAAGGGGGAGGGGGGACAGGCCGTGAACTTCATGGGATACCGCCGGAGGAACGGTAGTGTCGGGACGCGGAACCACGTGCTGGTGTTTCCCACGGTAATCTGTGCCTCGTCAGTGGCCGACATGATAAGCCGGGCCGTACCCGGAACGGTCAGCGTTACCCACCCTCATGGCTGTGGACATCTCGGTAAGGAGAAAGAACACATTATAAAAACCATGGCTGGTTTCTGCAGCCATCCCAATGTGGCCGGGGTATTACTGGTCGGCCTTGGGTGCGAGTTAATCACGCCGGAGCTGATAGCCGGAGAGATAGCCAAAACGGGTCAGCGGTTTGAGATATTGAGTATCCAGGCCGAGGGCGGCACCAACGCCACGGTTGAGAAGGGCAAAGTGCTGGCAGCCGGGCTGCTGGAAGAAGCGGCTGCGGCCGGGCGTGAGCCGGTGGATATCTCCGAGCTTATCATCGGCACCAACTGTGGCGGCTCGGATACCCTGTCGGGCCTGACGGCCAACCCCGCCGTGGGAGTCGCTGCTGACATACTGGTAACCGAAGGCGGCACCGTATTACTTACGGAAACGCCGGAAATGATTGGCGCGGAAGACGCGCTGGGCAGGAGGGTGGCTGATGAGGGGATTGAAAAGCGTATCCGGGAGATAACCTCGGCCACCGAAGCCCTGGCGAAGAGGGCGGGGGTGGATATTCGCACTTCGGAGCCGTCGCCGGGTAACAAAGAAGGGGGGCTGACCACCCTTGAGGAGAAGTCGCTGGGGGCAGTTCTGAAGGGGGGCACTTCGACCGTCAGGCAGGTGGTGGATTACGCGGAGAAGCCGGCGGAAAAAGGATTGATAATTATGGACGGCCCGGCCCATGATGCTGTCAGCAACACGGGCATGATTGCCTCCGGCGCTCAGGTCATCGTTTTTACCACGGGACGGGGCACGCCGCTGGGGGCCCCGATTGCTCCGGTGATAAAGGTTTCGTCCAATAGCGGAATCTACCGGCGTATGAAGGACAATATCGACATCAATGCCGGCGACATACTGGATGGCGAAGCGTCAATAAAAACTATCGGCGAGCGGATTTTCGGGGAAATTATTGAGGTTGCCTCTGGTAAGTTAACGAAGGCCGAGATGCTGGGGCATAATGAGTTCGCCATACATTCGCTGGGCCTGAGCGTCTAGTATTGCCATTTTGAGTCTGGTAAGGGGGGTTTGACTCGTTGAATACGATTGAGCTGCCGCAACTCGCCTGGCACGGCGTCAGGGAATTGAAATTGTCCTTCCCGGAGGGCTGGCAGGTGGAAGTCTGCAACATGGCGGGCTACAACCGCCCGCATATGAAACCGGCTGAAATCAAGCAAGCCATCGCCGGTCCTATCGGTATGCCGCCGCTGCGGGAGTATGCCCGCGGTAAAAAAGAGGTGGTTATCATCTTCGACGATATGTCGCGGGTCACGCGCGTGGCGGAGATTGTGCCTCATGTCCTGGAGGAGCTGGCCGCCGCCGGTATTGAAGATAATCAAATACGCTTTATCGCCGCCTGCGGCTGCCACCAGGCGATGAATCGCCTCGACTTTGCAAAAAAGCTGGGAGAAGATACCCTGGCGCGGTTTCCGGTTTATAATCATGCCCCGTATGGGAAATGCGTGTACGCGGGCACGACCTCCAGCGGCATTAAAGTGCGCATAAATGCCGAGGTAATGAAGTGCGACCTTAAAATAGGCATCGGTTCCATCGTACCGCATATCATGGCCGGGTTCGGCGGAGGCAGCAAGATAGTGCTGCCGGGGGTGGCGGCCTACGGAACGATAGTAGCCATGCACTCTTCCCGGACATCCACAAAGACGGGCGAGGTTAAGGATACGGTTACGGGCATGGGCGCTTATGAAGATAATCCCCGCCGCCGGGACATTAACGAAGCGGCGGACATCGTCGGACTGGATGTAAAAATTGATGCCGTCGTCAATATGTGGGGAGAGACGGCGGCTATCTTCGCCGGCGCTCCCGCCCCGACATATACCGCCGCCCTTGAAGAAGCCGCGGCCCACTATATCACACCGGCGGCCAGAAACAAGGATATAGTTATCGCGAATACCTTCGCCAAGGCTAACGAAGCCATTACCGGCCTGCTGGTCGCCTTCCCATCGGTAAGTCAAAAGGGTGGCGATGTCGTTCTTATAGCCAATGCGCCGGAAGGGCAGATTACCCACTACCTCATGGGGCCTTTCGGGAATGATATCGGCGGGGCGCTCAAACTGCAGATGAAGCCACCACCGAACGTGAACCGATTAATCATCTTCAGCGAATATCCCGAGCTTTCCAGTAAGAATTATCTGGAAGATACGGATAGAGTGGTACTGGTGCATAAATGGAGTGACGTTCTGAAGCTGCTTCAAGAAAGGCATAAGCTTGGAGCACAGGTCGCCGTCTATCCCAATGCTGATATCCAGTACTGCGCCGGTTAGCGGTGATTTGACAAAAAGGGGGGATAAAAATGAAGATTAAAGCTGCCGTTTTGCGGGAATACGGGGTACCCATGAAGATTGAGGAGCTGGAACTTGATGAACCCCGCGAGCACGAAGTACAGGTAAAGATGCTGGCCTGCGGGTTCTGCCATTCTGACGCCTCTGTCTGGCTGGGCCACATACCGCAGGATATTCCGATGGTTCCCGGCCACGAAGCCTGTGCCGTGGTCGAGAAGGTAGGTCCGGGTGTGACCAAGCTAAAGCCGGGTGACCGCGTCATCGGGTGCTGGATGGTGCCCTGCGGGTACTGTTTCCAGTGCCGGAGGGGGCGTCCTAACCTGTGCGAGACGAGCGCAAAATTCTTCCAGGAAGGGAATCTCCTGGACGGTACTTCACGATTGACCGATAAGGATGGCAAGAGGGTCGGACTGGGCAGCTTTATCGCCGGTTTTGCTACTCACAGCGTCATGCCTGATATTGGTGCCATACGTGTGCCCGACCACGTCAAGCTGCCTCCCGAGCAACTCTGCCAGCTCGGCTGCTCCGTGGCCACGGGCTGGGGAAGTGTCGTTAATGTGGCACAAGCGCGTGAAGGCGACTCGATAGGGATATGGGGGTGTGGCGGCATCGGGCTGAACGCCATCCGTTTCGCGGCGCTGCGTAATTGCAACCCGGTGGTCGCCGTCGACCTGGAGGTATCAAAGCGGGATATAGCTATGGAGTTCGGCGCTACTCACTTCATCGATTCCAGTAAAGGCGACCCGATTCCCATCATCAAGGAGCTTACCGGCGGCGCAGGACTGGAGTTTGCCATCGAGGCCACCGGAGACCCCGGAGCCCAGGTACAGGCCTGGTGGGCCCTGCGCGCGGGCGGCACCCTTGTTGCTACCGGTGTGGCACCAATTGATTCGGTTACCAGTGTGCCTCTTTTCTATGCGCCGCTGCACGCGAAGTCGATAAAAGGCACCCTGTACGGCGAGACTCACCCTACGGAGGACCTGCCCAGTCTGATGGAAGTTATGAACACCGGCCTCTTAAAGACCGATAAGCTAATTACCAGGTTAATTACGCTGGACGACCTCGATGAGGTTCGGAAGGCCATACTGGACAGGAAAGTAATAGGGCGCTGGGTGATTAAATACGATTAATCACTATCTATCGAGATATTTTGTAAAGGCTGTCCGGTAATATGACATTCATCTATCGAGGTACTTTATAAAACCCTCGCCGCGCAGAGTCTCCTGGTATTGTTGCCTGCCGAGCTTCCATAGAAACTTAAGATAGTTTAAACCCTCGGCGCAGGCGCTGTAACGGACGGCACCCGGCTCGATGCAATTCCGGCATTGCTCCGTTTTTCCGATGCATGTTCGCCAGTAATGTGCTTGAGCGCTGTTCCAGATTTCTTCCGGACTCTGTTTTTTCACGTTGCCGATTGACTCGGAGAGCAATTCGCAGGGGTACACCGTCCCGTCGAACTCGATGAACATATAGTTATAAGCGGCCGTGCATGACCAGGATTTCCGGCCGGTAGATAGAAAGCTTCGTATCCTCGAATAGAAGTAGTTTGTATTCAACTCGCGGCGATTGTAAAAGTCCAATAGTTTTTCATAGTCGGCGGGTCCCAGCTCTAATACCTCTCTACTATCGGCGTTTCTGAACCTGGTCTCGGTGAAAAAGACCGGCGAGATGATGGTAAACAGGTTCTCTTTCATGGCGAACTCAAGGATATCGTCGAGGCTATCGATATTCTCCGGGAGAACCGTCGTTTTCACGCCGATGAAGTAGTTGGGGTATTTCTCCCTGAGCTCAAGGAGTCCGCCGATGGTTTTTTCGGCCAGTTTAAAAGCGCCTTTGGTCCCCCTGATTTTATCGTGGGTGGCTCCGATGCCATCCACGGAAGCGACGGTAACCAGGTCGATATTCGTATCCCTGAGGCCCTCCAGAATTTTTTGATAGTTGGCGATTATCCTTTCGGGCAGCAGGCCGTTGGACGTAATGACGATGCTTCTCAAATGGGGCAGGAATTTTTTCTTGAGGCCGGCTATGCCCAGCGCTATATCGACCAGGTCATCCCTGAGGTGGGGCTCGCCGCCGGTCAGGTCGAGCTCGACCAGTTCCGAGAAGAGGGGCCGGGATAGTAAATCGATAATTTCATTCCCGGCAAGCTCTAAATCCTTGATATTCGGGTGCTCTTTAGACCTCCTCCACATATTGCACATGATGCAGTGGGAGTTGCACCGATTGGTTACGGCCAGGCTGACCACCTCGGGCTTCAAAGGGGCTGACCTCAGTCTGGCATAGCGGTATCTCAGCGCTTTGCCGATTAGTCCGGCGGCTGTCCCGTAGAAGTTACCTGGATTGCTTATCTTCATTTTTCTTTCTCGTGTCAAGCACGTCTAAAGGATAGTATATACGACCCGAAATATTTTAGCTTCAGGCATCCCCAGAAAACACCGACCTGGTAGGCCAGGTGTTCTAGAAGGTAGAAAAATAGAAAGAAGGGGTAGGACAGTTTCGGCTTTTTCACCCGGCAGTCCACGATAGAAGTGTAGATAATCGCCAGGCCGCCGAAAAACCACAGGGGGTGCCATAAAAAGCCGAGGGCGAATATCGGAATCAGGTAATAACGCACCAGGTGGAAGAAGGCGAAATAGAAGAAGGAGAGATAGCTCCTGAAGGTGGAATAGATTACCTTCGGGAATGGGAGCTCCATATTAAATTTCAGCAGCGTTGCGGACCTGTGCCACAGGTCGAGTCCGAACAGGATGAGCATCGGGGCAATCGGCCAGGCATTTACCAGCAGGATGGCGAGGGTAAACGCCAGGAAGGACAGTCCGGAACAAACGGAGATTAAAAAAGTCTTCCTTTTCTCCCGGTGAGTCCGGTAGAGAACGGCCTCCGATGTCCCGTACTCGTTGCGGCGTTGCAGCATCCTGCCGAGCCGGTTGCGGTGCTTGTGGGCGACGCCGCCGAAGGGGATATAGAGGAGCGTATAGTCGAGATTTCTCAGGCGCCAGCAGAAATCGACATCCTCCCCCACGTGCATCCCGGCCTTAAAACCCCCGGCAGCTGCGAATGCTTCCCTGGTCACCAGCATGTTGGCCGTGGGCACGTAGAAGCTCGATTCCGTCCTGCCTTCGAGGAGGAGCCGCTGGCCCATGTTCAGCGAAGAGGATACCCGTTCGTATCTGTCAAGGAAGCCGTCTTTGTAGTAGCCGTCCACGTAGCCCCCCACCGCCCCGACTTTGGTCACTCTGAAAAAGGGAATAATATCCTTCAGCCAGTTTTCCCCGGCCATGCAGTCGGCATCCAGGAAGGCCAGGATGTCACCGCTGGCGTTTTCCGCCCCGATATTCCGGCAGGCGGCCTGTCCCTGCGACTCGGCCTGGCGGATGACTCTGACGTCAGGAGAGTCAATCAATCCGGAAATTTCTTTTTGTGAGCCGTCGTCCACCACGATGATTTCCAGTTGGTCTCCGGGGTAATCGAGATTTGCCAGCGATTGCAGGCACTCAATTAAATCTTCCGGCTGGTCTTTGACCGGTATGATAACGGAGACTGCGGGAAAGTCGTCTATTTCTGCTATTCTCTCCAGTTTCAGGTATCCCTTCGAAACGAGAGACAGCAGGACCCTTAGTAAATTCCCCGCATCAAGGCCGGGGTTCTGGCTGACGAAGTCGGATAGCTCGCCGCCATCCCGAATATGCTTGAGGAGTCGGTAAAGAGACTCATTCAATCGGAGCATTTTAATGGGCAGCCGGGAAAGCAGGAAATAACCGTCAGGGTCTTCTCTTAAGAAGGTGTTAGCCGCCAGTGAAAAGCCAAATCCTTTCATGGACCTGTGGCCGGGCTGATGACTCCCTCTTCTTTCAGCACCTCAAAGAGTCTTTCGGCCAGTTCCTCGTTGCTGCCTTTAAGCATCAGGCCTTTTCGTTTGGCAATGCCGCCCTCCAGCAGTTGCAGGATGCGGTAGAACGCCGGCAGGGAGCTGTCCAGCGGCGGCACCTTCCTCGGCCGGGGCCTCGGGTAAACGAGGTCGGTAACTTGAGTGGGGTCATTATGCAGTTCCTCGCTGGAAATGCCCAGGTCGGCGGGAGAAAGCAGCGTTACTTCACTGTATTGACTTTCGATTAGCCTGTCCAGGGAAGCGTAGGGTAGCTTTCCTTCTCCCTTAACGGTGATGACGGCAGGCAGAGCACACCGCACCCTTTCCCGTTCTCCCCGGCCGATGGCTCTGGTAAGATTGATGCTATTCTGTTCGCTGTCCAGTTCGAGGGCAACGACATCATTAACACAGGGTAAGCCCAGCCAGCCGGCCAGTAAGGGCCCGACCTGCCCGTTGGCTGTATCCAGGCTCGTGGCTCCCGTAAAAACGAGGTCGGCACCGTGGAGCGATACGGCACCGGTCAGTAACCTGGCTTTCTGGTGAGGGGATAATCCCGTGAAGTCTTCACCCCATATGCGAACCGCCTTATCTGCCCCCAGGGCCAGCCCGTTTTTAAGATAGCCATCCACCCTTTCCGGGCCGATGGAGATGAGGGTAATTTCGACCTGAGTACCTTCGTCCGTCGACTTGAGTCCCAGGGCCATGGCTAGGGCAGCGGCGTCGTCGGGATTCAGCCGGAGCGGCAGCCCTTCCCGGAAGACGACTCTATTACTCAGGCCGAAATCCAGGCTCAGCGCCGGGTCAACCACCTCTTTTAAGCAAACGATAATCTTCATGTCCGTTCTTCTAGGTCAGCCGGAAGCAAACTCCGTAGCCGCCCCGCGGGTAGCTCCAGTCCAGCGCTCCTTTATCGCAGATGATATAGCAGGTGCCGCACTCAAGGCATGTCTCGTAGACGACACTTAAAAGCTTCGTTTCTTCATCGAACGTGTAGCAGTTGGCCGGGCAGGACTGGACGCAGGCACGGTGGTCACACGTCCGGCAAATTTCCTTATTGACGATGATGTGGGGCTGCTCGTCAATCTGGAACTGCGTCAGCTGCTGCAGGTTCTCAATATTCATAACAAAGCCCTGCCTATCTTGATGCCGTCGGAAACCAGGCCTTTCAGCCCCACCTCTTTTAACGCCTCTTTCCGGGCGAGGCGCAGAAGTTTCGACCGGGGCATGCCTTCGACCCGATACAGCTTTTCAAGGATACCGGCGAGGACCCGGGGATAGGTCTGGAACAGGCGCTCCGCGTGCATCATGCCGACGGCGTTTTTAAAGGTCTTCATATCTTTAATGATAAAGCTTTCATCCAGCTTCTTTTTATATAGCGAGAGCGTCCGGGCGGAGTAGTCGCCGACCTCCAGGGCTTTCATGGCCGTCTCGGCGGCCAGCACACCGGAGGTCATGGCCAGGTTGATACCTTCCAGGTTGATGCCGTTGGTGTAGCACAGTCCGGCAGCATCCCCGGCGACCATCATGCCGTCGGTATAGACCCGGGGCATGGCCTTAATTCCGCCTTCGGGGATAAGGTGCGCCGAGTATTCGAGCGGTACGGCGCCCTTGATGAGCTTCCTGACCTGCGGGTGCTGCAACAGTTCGTCCAGAACGTCATACGGGGCTTTACCCGACGCCTTCAGGGAGTCGAGGTGCACCACCATGCCGACGGATATACTCTCGCGGTTGGTATAGAGAAAGCCGCCGCCCCGCATATTCGCGGTCGTCCCCACGAAGCTGATATCCGCCCCTTCGTCCCGGACGAGGTGGAACCTTTCGTTGATGGTGTCTTCGGGCAGACCCAGAAGCAGCTTGATGCCCACGCCCATATTTTTGACTTTAAAATCTCGTCGCAGGCCGGCTTTTTCAGCCATGAAGGACAGGACGCCGTCGGCGGCGATAACGATATTACCCCTCAGCTGCCCTTCACGACCTTTAACGGTGACGCCGGCGACTCTCCCGTCTTTTCGGACCAGGTCTTCCGCGGTGCAGTCGCCGAGCAATAAAGCCCCTTCCCTGACGGCTTCAGCGGCGAGCCAGCTATCGAAAGCGGGACGGAAGACGGTGTGGCCGTTATACGGCGGCTGCTCGAAATTTTCATTCTCAAAGGTCAGGGAAACGGCCGACTCCGGGGTCATGAAGGCCAGCACCTTTTTATAGACATGCCTTTCCAGCGGCGCCCGTTCCCAGAAATCGGGCAGCATTTCATTCAGGACGGGGGTATTATGCAGGAGCCCGCCGAACATGTTCTTGGAGCCGGGGTATTTGCCCCGCTCCACCATGCAGACATTCAGTCCGGCACGGGCCAGTTTCAGGGCCGCCAGGCTGCCGGCCGGCCCCGCTCCCACGATGATAACGTCAAAGTATTTCGCCATTGTTTTTCGCGCGCTTGATTCTTTCTATCAGTATCGGCAACACGTCTTTAAGGTCGGCGGCGGCGCCCACGTCCGAACTCTGGAAGATAGGCGCCCGAGGGTCGCGGTTAATGGCGACAATCTTGCCCGAGTCCTGGATGCCGCCGACGTGGTGGGTCGCCCCGGAGATGCCCAGCGCCAGGTAGAACTCCGGGCTGACCACCTTGCCGGTCTGGCCAATCATGCGCTCCCTGGGGATTTTACCTCCGTCAACCACCAGCCGGGTGGTGCCGATAGCGCCTTCAATGAGGCCGGCCAGTTCTTCGACCAGAGGCAGCAGCTCGTCAGTGGCCGCCCCCATACCTGCGGAGATTACAGTATCGGCATCGGCAACGTCCACGGTCTGGAAATCGGCGGGCAGGTACTCTAAATGTCTGGTTTTTAACGACTCAGCTGTCAGTTTCGGCTCGATAGTTAAAGCCCTTACCTTACCCGCTCTGGCGGCAGGGGCTACGTTTAAAAACTGCGGGTCCACGGTTACCAGCATCGTATTGTCCGTTTGAAAAATAACCTCCTGGAACAACTGGTCTCCATAGACGGGGCGGTAGAATTTCGGGTGTTCCGGCTGGGAAAGCTCGATTTTAGCGCACTGTGAAATCACCCCTGTCTCCAGGAGCGCCGCCAGACTGGGGGCCAGATCTCTGCCAATGGCGGTGTGCCCCATGAGAAAGAGCCACGGTTTCTCCGCTTGGATTCTGGGCAGCAGAGACTCTACATAAGCCTCCACCGAGTAATTCTGTAAAAGCGGGTCCTGAAAAATATCGGCCTGGGATACCTCGTACTGGCCGAAAACCCTGGAATAGTCCGGGGTCTGGTCGCCGAGCACCAGCGCCGTTACGGTGCCGCCGACCTTTTCCGCAATATACCTGGACTCGGTAAGAAGGCCGAGGCTCAATTGGCTGATTTCTTCGCCGTTACCGTTTATCTCCGGCAGTACCCAGATATTTCTTGTCCTGGCCATTGTTCCGGTTCTTTCCTTATAGCTGTATAATAGTCGCTTAAAACAGCGAAATAGATTCTTTAATTGTCATTCCAGCGGAAGCTGGAATCCAGGGGAGGAGTGGGTGTCTGGATTCTCGGGTCAAGCCCGAGGATGACATTATTAAAGAATTTCTATTAAATCATCCGGCCGATATTTTCGCCTTCCAGTATCGCCATGTCTATTTTCCGCGGCGCCACGCAGTCGCCGATGCGGTAAAGCTCTTTAACTCCGCCCTTCAGGGCTTTATAGAGTCCGTCTTCCGCGCGGTTGCCCAGGGCGTAGACCACGGAATCGTAATCGCTGAAGGTTCGCCACTCGTTGGAATAGAAGTTGAGGCCGTTGACCTCAAGACCTTTTATCTCCACGACGGCGAAGTCGGGCGTGAAGGTGACGCCTTTTTGCGCCAGGCGCTGGTGGGACAGATACGAGTCCTGCGGCGGCCCGAGCTCGGAACCGATGGTCGGTGACGAGGTGACAATATGGACTTTCCGGCCCCGGTTGGCGAGGAGCTCGGCGGTAGCCGTAGCTTGGTGATGGCCGTCATTGTCGATGAAGAGGACTCTCTCGCCGACATCCTTCTCGTTCAGAAGCGCCTGCCAGACGTTGAAGATATGCGGGCCGTCCGTGCCCGGTAGCGGGCACTCCTTGGGCACCGACCCCGTGGCGATAATTACCACGTCCGGTTTCTGCTCCATAACGAATTCGGCGGTGACCTCTTTATTCAGGACGATTTCCACCGGCAGGAGCTTGAGCTGGTTTTCCTCGTTGCGGATAATCGCCCCGATTTCTTCCCGTCCCGCCCCCAGGGCAGCGATGTTAATCTGGCCTCCCAGTTTATTGGCCTTCTCGTATAGTGTTACCCTGTGGCCGCGCCGGGCGGCAATCTCGGCGGCACGCAGTCCTGCCGGCCCCCCGCCGACAATCAGCACCTTTTTCTTAATAGGAGCGGATTTGATGGAGCCGGTGCCGCGTTCTTTTTCTAGGCCGACGTTCGGATTCTGGATACAGCCGATAGTCTGATTAAGGCCGACACGGCCGTAGCAGCCCTGGTTATCGGCAACACAATAGCGAATTTCTTCCAGCCGTCCCTCTCTGGCTTTATTGGCCATTTCGGGGTCGCATATCTGTGCGCGTACCATGCCAATCATATCGGCCTGACCGTCCGCCAGGACTCTTTCCGCCATGACGGGGTCGTTAATCCGTCCGGTGCAGAAAATCGGCAGGTCGACCACCTCTTTGATACCGGCGGACAGGGGAATGGTGTACCCGAGGGGCGTGTGCATGGTGGCACCCACCAGGTATAGATTGTAAAAGGTGGCCAAACTCAAATCTATAAAATCGATGTTTTTGGCAGCTTCAAAACGGCGCGCCATCTCTCTGGTATCTTCGAGGGTCAGGCCGCCCTGGACCATCTCGTCGGCACAGAGGCGTATCCCCAGGGTGTAGTCCGGCCCGACCGTCGTCCTGACCGCCTCGATAACCTCCAGGGGAAACCTCATCCGGTTCTCCAGGCTGCCGCCGTAATCGTCGGCACGCAGGTTGGTCAGGGGCGAAAGGAACTGCCTTATCAGGGAGCTGTGACCAATCTGAAGCTCGATGCCGTCGAAGCCGCCTTCACGGATATGAGTGGCCGCCCTGCAGAAATACTCGATAACTTCCCGGATATCTTCTATCTCCATTTCCTTGGGGACTTCCCGGAACATGAAGTCCGCCACCGGAGAAGGCCCCCAGACCGGCAACCGGGAATAGGAGCCGTCGCCCTGGCCGCCGTTGTGGTTCAACTGGGCGAATATCTTCGTTTCGTACTCATGGATGGCGCGGCATATCCGGCGGTAGCCGGGAACGACCTCCGGTTTGTAAGCATCGAGGAGCTTTTCGTAGGAGTGGTCCGTGGGGTGTACGGACTGCTCCTCGCTAATTATCAGGCCGGTGCCGCCTTTAGCCCGCTCCGCCAGATAATACATGTGTTTTTCACTCGGCAGGTTATTCTCGGCGAGGTTAGTCAGGTGAGAGGAAAAGGAAATGCGGTTAGGTACGACTACCTTGCCTATCTGGAGCGGTGAAAACAGGTATTTAAATTGCCCGTACATAATCTCTATCCCCTTCAGGTGATAGTATTACTAGCCTTCGAGCGGCGGCGCGGCTGATATATCCCGGCTCCAGTTAATCAGGCATTCCGGGTCGGCGCTGTTGAGGTCGTGACTGACGAAGTAGGCAACGGCGGGGCAACCTCCCCGGCAGCTGTTAAAGCGCGGGCACTTGCGGCAGGCTTCGGGTTCTAGCTGCCGGAAGTATTGGAACGCGGCCGAATTATCCCAGATATCCTTAAAAGTAGTCTCTCTGAGGTTGCCGCCGCAGAACTCTCTTTCCTGCATGAAGGCGCAGGGATAAACGAAGCCACAGGGGTCGATGCAGCAGGTCATCTTGCAGGCCCCGCACATGTCCAGTCCGAGGTGCCTTCTCCCGTCCTGAGAGATGGAGAAGAAAGAGTCGCCGGTGAGAATCGAGGGGTCATCACCGAGCCAGTCGGACAGCCCCCGCAGTTGTTCCGGGTTCAGCCTCAGCATTTCCCAGCTTTCCCGGGCCCGCCCCGAAGGGCGGAAGCGGGACACGCGCAGGCTGGCTCCGTAAGAGCCGGCCATCTCCTTGAGTTGGCCCAGCTGCATAAAGTTCAGCGAGGTGACCACGGTGTTTATAGACAGGGGGATATTTTTACCCGCCAGGCGCTCGATTCCCTTAATAATGCGGTGAAACGTGCCCTGGCCGCGGATGCGGTCGTTGACCTCCGGAGTGGCGCCGTCCAGGCTTACCTGCACATTCACCAGAGGGTTGCCGGTAAAGCAGGCTACCGCCTCATCGGTGAGTACGGTGCCGTTGGTGCTGATGCAGGTGACGATACCCCTGGTATGTATGTAGCGTAACAGGGGGAGGAAAAAGTCTTTAAGCAGCGGCTCGCCGCCGCCGAAATTAATTTCAAATACCTTGAGTGTCGCCAGCTGGTCGACGATAGCCCGGCACTCTGCCTCGTCAAGCTCGCCGGGGGATTCAACGCTGCTGCTGGAAAGGCAATGGATGCATTTCAGGTTGCACTGGTGGGTAACTTCCCAGGTCAGATTTACCGGTGCGGATAGTGGCCAGTCAGCATACTTCATCAATAATCATCCTGCTTCTTATCAGGCGCTCCGTCAACCTGGGTAAAGAACGCTCGATAATCTCGGCGGGGGTTTCGGTGCGCCGGGCTATGTCATTAATAATGCCATCGAATGTCCACGTGCCGTCGAAATGCTCGGGATAAAGCCAGTCGCCGCTGCGCACGAAGAAGACCTTGTGACGCGTCTCCAGGTAGAAGAGCAGTCCCCAGTTTTCCTTTCTTACCTGAACGTTATCGGCCAGGCGGCATGTCATGCTCAGTATACCCCGCAAACGCCGTCGATGCTGAGTTCTTCGACGATAATCTCCTCGATGACCTCAGGTTCTTCGACGGTCTGGCTCTCGTTTTTCGTGGTTGTTGTTGTCTCTTTATCCATTTGAATTTTTAACCTTCTTTCCGTTATATCTCAAAAGACGGGTGACGAGTCCCCAAGCTTATTTTACAATTATTGGGGATTTCTCGCCACCCACTTTAATAGGTTGTATAATTTTTTTTGTCATTGTGAGGAGTCCCGACTTTGTCGGGACGACGCGGCAATCTCTAACACGGAGATAGAGATTGCTTCGCTTTGCTCGCAATGACAACCCCATTATTATCAGTAGCTTTTATCTACAACACGCTCTTTAAGATGTCGATGCATTCATCGTAGTTGTACTCTTTCGGGTTGCCCTGACTGCAGAAGTCGTTGGAATATATCTTGACGATATGGTCCAGGTCTTTCTCCTCGACTCCGAACTGCTTGTTAAGCTGGCCGGGAGTGATTTCCAGGTCCTTCAGCAGCTGTTCTATCTCGTCGAACCAGCGGTCGGCGGCCTGCCATTCGGTCATATTCCTCGTGTCGATGCCCATCGCCTTGGTCATGGCGGCAAATTTATCCAGCGCGGCGGGCTGGTTGTATCTCTCCCCCGCCAGTGTCAGGACGGCATTTATGAGTCCGTGGTGGCAGTCTTTCAGAGCGCTTATCTGGTGGCCGAGGCCGTGCACGATGCCGGCGCCGGCGCCGAAGCCGATGCCGATACCGCCCATGGTGGATGCCCAGCACATCCTTTCGCAGGCCGTGTGGCTCATCCGGTTGGAGGTGAACTCCCTGATGTTTTGGTAGATGAGCTCGATTGCCCGCAGCAATATACCATAGGCGTAAGGCCCCTGGACTTTAGTGACGAAAGCCTCGAACCCGTGGGCCAGGGCGTCAAAGCCGGTCCAGGCGGCGATATTTTTGGGCTGGAGCCTGACCAGTAGCGGGTCGATAATGGCTATGGTGGAAGGAATATTCGGGGCGCTAACCAGTACCTTGGCCCTGGCTTGGGTATGGGAGATGGCTGCCCAGGAGGTAACTTCGGCGCCCGTGCCGGAGGTGGTGACAACGGAAATTTGCGGTATCGTGCAGGGCTTGAGTTTCTTTAACGTTTCCATCCAGGGCGGGTCGAGATAGGCTATGAAATTGGTCACGTCTTTACCGCCGTTGGCGGCGACCACACGCACACCTTTGCCGGTGTCGATGGAGCTGCCGCCGCCCACCGTTACCACGCCATCGCACTGGCTGTCCTTGAAAGCCTCGTAGGCCGCCATCACCTCGTGGGCTTTGGGATTGGAAGTAACCTTATCGTAGATTTCCGTGGCCACGCCGTTGTGGTTTAAGATACCCTGTATCTCGTCGACGATGCCCGTTCCCTTGAGACCGGAGGTTATAATCAGCGCCTTTTTTATGCCGGCCTCTTTACATTCATCGGCGACAGTCTCGTGCGAACCCCAGCCCAGAGCTATCTTGGGAATGGGGTTGGTGTAAAGGATGGGGAATTGATATATCTGCTTGTTAAACACTCTCTGCCTCCTTATGCAATACTCAATTTTATTGTAGTCCAATAGCAGGCTTACAATCAAGTAACCCGGAGCAGTACTTTGACGTTAGTTTCCTTGTTTTGAACCAGTTCCTCAAACCCCAGTTTAACGGCGTCTTTGAGGGGAACTATGGAGGTAATCAGAGGACCGGGGTCGATTCTTCTATCCGCCAGCAGGTCGATGACCGTCCTGCCCTCGTGCAGGTAAATAGAGCTGCCCACCAGTGTTCTCTCGCTGAACGTCATGGTGCTGAAGTCGAGCGTACCGGGTTTTTCAAAAACACCGACGATGACGGCGATACCGCCCCGGCGGACGAGTTCCACGGTAAGCTGGGGGGTATCCGGGTAGCCGACGCATTCGATGCCGGCATCCGCCCCCAGGCCGCCGGTCAGCTTAAGAAGTTTCGGGACGGGGTTACCTTCGTTAAGGTAGATAACGGCGTTAGCGCCCAGCTTTTCAGCCAGTTCGCCCCGGCCCCTGTGCTTGGCGACGAGGTAGACTGCGGAAGCTCCGGCAGCCCTCGCGGACAGCAGGGCGCAGAGGCCGATAGCGCCGTCGCCGACGATGGCCACGGTGTCCCCGGGGCTTACCTGACCCTGCCGGATGGCGTGAAGGGCCACGGCCAGTGGCTCTACCAGGGCGCCGTATTCATCCGAGACTGAGTCGGGGAGTTTATAGCAGGCGTAGGTCGGCGCGATGAAGTACTCCGCCATACAGCCATCGGTAGAGAGTCCGGTAAAACCCTGGTTCACGCAGAGGTTGTAAACGCCCTTTTTGCAGTAGTAACAATCGCCGCAGTACCAGTAGCCGACGCCGCTTACCCGGTCGCCGACCCTGAAATCGGTCACTCCCTTGCCCACGGCGGCCACCTTCCCGGCGAACTCATGCCCCATCGTCAGGGGGGCTTTATCGGGGGGTATCATGACGGGGCCGGTGGCGTATTCCTTCAGGTCGGTGCCGCAGATACCGGCCAGGGTGACTTTTATTTTCAGCTGTCCCGGCCCGGGAGAGGGTTCCGGAACGTCTTCATACCGGAGGTCTTTTCTGCCGTACCACCTCAGTGCTTTCATCAGGCACGCTCTCAGTTAATTAATTTCTATAATGGGGGCACCAAGTTATTATTCAAGAGTGTGGGGAGTTTGTCAAGGTGGGGAGGTATCTCCAAAAATCATCCGGCAACGCCTCAGATTGCAACGTTTCGGGTTCCCTCCTTTTCATAACCTGTCTGCGTCTAAAAAATAGCCACACTCCACTCAAGCTGTTATAATGAGCAAAAAAGAAAGTGGTGTGGGTCATGGAAGAGAAAATTGTACGGCAGGTAAAAGAGGCTGCCGCTAAAGTAAAGGAAAACGTCGAGCGCGTTATCGTGGGCAAGGGCGAGGTGGTGGAACTGGCCATCATCGCCCTGCTCTGCGAGGGGCATATTCTCATCGAGGACGTGCCGGGGCTGGGCAAGACGGTCCTGGCGAAGTCGCTGGCGAAATCTTTAGGGTGCAGCTTCCGGCGCATTCAGTGCACGCCGGATCTTTTACCTTCGGATATTACCGGCACCTACGTTTTTAACCAGAGAACGTCGGACTTCGAGTTCCGCCCGGGGCCGGTGATGTCGCAGCTGGTGCTGACGGACGAGATAAACCGGGCCACCCCCAGGACGCAATCGGCCCTGCTGGAAGCGATGCAGGAACGCCAGGTCACCGCCGAAGGTGAGACTAAGCCGCTGCCCCGTCCCTTTCTGGTCATGGCGACGCAGAACCCTATCGAGCTGGAGGGCACTTTCCCCCTGCCCGAGGCCCAGCTTGACCGGTTCCTCATGAAAATACAGATAGGTTACCCCGGTGTTGAGGACGACCGGTTGATATTATCGCGCTTCCGCCAGACCGACCCGCTGGAAGAGCTGGCGCCGGTAATATCTTCCGATGACCTTTTGAAAATGCAGAAGGCCTGCCGCGATGTGCATATTGCCTCCGACGTGGAGGACTATATCATCCGCTTGGTTCACGCCACCCGTGAACACGACGCCGTAGAGCTGGGGGCCAGTCCCAGGGCTATGCTGGCTCTCTACAACGCGTCACAGGCCCTGGCGGCGCTGCGGGGCCGGGCTTTTGTAACCCCGGACGATATAAAATACCTGGTTACTCCCGTACTGATTCATCGGATTATTCCCAAGTCGGAGAGCCGACTCCGCGGCCAGAAAGCCGAACAGACCCTGAAAGAGATAATGGATTCCGTGTTCGTGCCGGTGGAAGAGGAACCCGTCGCCGGGGAGGGATAGGCGATGCGCGGTGACTACTGGCTGTTCATCGCGGCACTGATTCTGATAATCAGCCTGGCAACGCAACAGGTGCCGCTTGTCTTAATTTCCCTGCTGTTTCTACTGACCGGGGGTGTGTCGCGACTGTGGAACCGATTTTGCCTCCACCGCATCGAATACCGGCGTCGCCTGAGCCAGAACCAGGTTTTTTTCGGCGACGAAATAGTCTTCGAGGTGGAGATTACCAATCGGAAGCCTCTGCCGCTGCCCTGGCTGCAGGTCGATGACGAACTGCCGGAGAACGTAACCCTCCTTAAGGGTAAAGCCACCGCGGCGCATGAAGGCCGCGTCATCTTCAGCAACATGTTCCCCATCAACATGTACCACCGCGTGACCCGCCGCTTCCCGATGCGTTGCCAGCAAAGGGGCAGCTTCGCCTTCGGACCGACGTATATCCGTTCCGGGGACTTATTCGGTTTCTTCCGCCGGCATATGCGTATTGATGAACTGGACTATCTTCTGGTGTATCCCCGGCTGGTGCCGATGGAAAAACTGGGTATCCCTTCACAGCAGTTCTTCGGCGATATCCGCCTGAAGAGGCACCTTTTCCAGGACCCGGTGCTTACTGCCGGAGTGCGGGACTATCATTCCGGCGATAGCCTGAAGCGGATACACTGGAAGAGCACCGCCCGACTCGGCAAGCTGCAGACTAAGGTGTACGAGCCGACGACTACCGTCGACATGAGCATTTTTCTGGACGTGCGCACCCTTAGAGCGCCTTTATGGGGGAGTGTTTACCAGCTCCAGGAGCTGGGAATTATCGCCGCGGCATCGATTTCCCAGCATGCTCTGAAAGAGGGTTTTCGTGTCGGCCTTTACGTCAACCAGATAACGCGCTTTTCCCGGGGTATGGTCAGAGTACCGCACAGCCAGCACCCTGAGCAGTTGCCGCGCATACTGGAGGCACTGGCACAGCTGCATCAGGTCGAGACGATACCGGTAGCCCGTTTCATCCAGCAGGAAGCCCGGAGTCTTCCCTGGGGCAGCACCCTGGTGGTTATCTCGGCACAGCCTCTGGATGAATTGCTGGCCACGTTGCTGGACTTGAAGAGGGTGGGGCGCAGCGTGGCACTGGTCAAGGTGGGCGGTGAGGCGCTGGAGGTAAGCGGCGGTAACCTGCCCGTTTACCACATCAGTGACGAGGTTGCCTGGGACCTGGTAAATGAAATCGGCCTGAAAGAGGCATGATGAATAGATTCAGGAATTTCGACTGGCTGGCCGTTGTTTTATACCCGCTGGCGGTAATCCTTATGGAAGCCTTCTGGGTATATCCCTGGCTGGTCTGGCTGGGGGGCTGGCCTATTTTCTCCGAGCAGCGCCCGGCCTTGAGCCTGGCTGCGGTAATTATAGTGCTGGCGGTTTCCCTGCTGGTGACCAGGGTATTTCTCCGGCAGAAATGGCCGATGCGGTCAATCCAGAGTGTCATTATCGGCGGCGGTCTGGTCACTATTTTACTGGTGCTGGGTGTCGAATACGGCGCCGGCTGTGGATTCCTCAGCGGCGGGTGGTTTGTTCATGTGGGGCAAGTACTGGGGACTACCTTTACCAGTCCGCACACCATCGTGGTGGCCCTGCCGGTACTGCTGTATCTCTGGTGGCGGGGCATCATCCTGGGACAAACAACGTCGTATTTCAGAGACATCTACCGGTCCTTCTTGCTCGGCATGGTGGCCCTCATCGTATTGATTATTCTCTGGCAGATAAGCGCGGGGTCGGAGAATTTCGAACCCCCCGGACCCGGTATCGGGTTAAATGTGATAGCGTTCTTCTTCTTCGGCCTGATGGCAATAGCCGTCTCTCACCTCTACGCGATGCGCAGCTCGATGCCGAAGGAAGAAGCGTCGTTGGCCTCGGTAAGGCGCTGGCTGCCGATGATGCTCGGTGTCGTCGGTGGCATGGCTGTCGTTAGTTTCGTCGTTGCCAGTGCTTTCTCCGAGGAATTTTTCGCGAGCATCGGACGCGGGGTCGGCGTTTTCTTCGACTTCCTCGGGAAGATATTCAACTATATCTTGATTCCGCTTAATTATATTTTTGAGGGTATATTCTGGGTGCTGCAGTTCATATTGAATTTGATACGCAGCGACCAGCCATTCCAGCCCGAAGGTGCCGGCAACATGACTATTACGGGGTTGCCAGCGGTTACTCCAGGCGAACTGCCGGTGGCAGCGGTGCTGGCGATTAAATGGGTAGTAATAGCTTTAATTGCCGCCGTCGTTATTTTTATCCTGGCCAGGGCAATATCCCGATTTCGCGCCCGGCGCGCCCAGGAGGAGATAGAGGAAATCCATGAATCGCTCTGGAGCTGGCGCGGGCTTAAGGATGATTTAAAGCTGCTCTTCGGTATGATGGGGAAGAAATTTCAAAGAAAACAGGCGCCGGCGGCACCAAAAATTTATGTAGATGACGTCGAGTCACGCCGACTCGACGTCAGGGAGATATACCGGCATTTGCTCCGGGAAGCAGCCCGCTCCGGGGTAGCCCGCCGCCGCCACGAAACAGCCAGTGAGTATGCCGGCCGCCTGGAACAGGCCGTGCCCGAGGGCAGCGAGCCGGTGGACAGCATTACCGACCTGTATATTGATGTCCGCTATGGTGAAACCAGCCCTCCGGAAGAGCAGGTGGATAAAGCTAACGGACTATGGAGGACGCTCCGCGGGCTGCTGCGGAGAATCAGGGGAGACTAGAGAGTTATAGCTGCTTAATCCTGAATAAAGAACATAAAAAAGACCATTGAGGAGGTTAATCATGAATGTAGAGGCACTGGTGGCGAGAATCGAGACCCTGGAAAGGCAGGTCAGGACCCAGGAAAAACAACTCACGGTTTTACAGGATATCGAGGCAATTAAGAAACTGCAGAAGGCCTATGGCTACTACGTGGAACACATGATGTACCAGGAGATAGTAGACTGTTTCTCGGACAGCCCCGATGTTATTCTGGACTGGCTGGAAGGCAAGTATCTGGGCAAGGAGGGCGTCAGGAAATACTTCGAGTTTATGAAGTCGGCACCACCGGACTTCATGCACCAGGTGATGCAGATTGCCGGTATCGTGGATATCGACCCGGACGGCAAAAAGGCCAGGGGGCGGTGGTACGCTTTCGGCGGCATTTTCATCCCCAGGGAGGGCAATGTCAGGCGGTCGTTCGTGAGCGGCATATATGAAAATGGGTATATCAAAGAGAACGGCATATGGAAGATACTTTCGATTAAATGGGTGATACCGTACGCGGTAAGAATCACGGGCGAGTGGGCCATGCCGGAAGATGTGAACCGACCCTACCTCGCCGGACAGTTCCGGGGCCACAAACCCGACATCGATATCGACAGAGATGACCAGCGGTACGTTTCCGGCTATATCTTCCCCTTCCACTACAATCACCCCGTAACCGGGAAGGTAACATCGGAAGGGGAGAAAAACGCACGCCTGGGGGAGTAAAAGCGCCAGTAAGACTTAAGGCAGACATCGGTAAAAAAGAAGGGGAGCATTGCTGCTCCCCTTTACCTTGTATCTCTATTTATTTTTACCATTGCACAAACATCGGCATGACGACGTGGGTATAGTTATCCACGCCTACCGGGCGGATGAGGCCGGGGCTTGAGGGATTGGTAGTCTCCAGCGCTACCTGTGCCTCGTGGAGCACGCTCAGGACATCGGTCAGGTACTTGCCGTTAAAGGCAATCTTGGCATCGTCACCTTCAACCGTGGCATCTATCTCGCCGACATCGTCACCAATCTCCTCGGAGCGGGCGGAAATGGAAATCTTGCCGGGATTTTTCTCGCTCCCGGGCGTTATCACCAGGCGGACGATGCCGCTGCCGTCACGGGCAAAGATTGAAGCGGTCTTGGTCGCCCGCAGGAACTCGGCGACACTGACAATCACCCGCGTATTATAGCTCTGGGGAATAAGCTGAGAATAGTTCGGGAAAGTCCCCTGAACGAGCTGGGAGACCAGTTCCACATTTTTCAACCGGAAGAGCACCTGGCTCTTGTTGGGATTTAGTGTAATATCGACGGCTTCTTCCTGTTCAGCTATGAGACGATTCAGCTCCGCCAGAGTCCGTGCCGGTATGATGACCTCTGTCTTCTGGCTGACCGGGTCGGCGATGGGTAGCTTGTAGACAGCCAGTCTGAATCCGTCCGCCGCCGCCAGTGTCAGCGTATCGCCTTCGAACTGGGTGCAGATACCGGTGAGCACCGGCCGTGACTCCTCGGTTGCGGCGGCAAAGACAACCTGGTTAATCCCCTGGCGTAAGGCTTCGACTTCAACCTTGGTGGCGATGCCGTCGTCAACGCTGGGTATCGGCGGGAATTCCTTGGCATCAACCCCGCTGATGCGGGCCTCGAAGCGGGCGCACTTCAACCCCAGGGTCTTGGTTTGCGGGGAAAGTTGAACATCAATCGTGTCGCTGGGCAGGGAGCTGACGAACTCGGTGAGAAGTCGGGCCGGTACCGTAATGGCCCCTTCTTCTTCTATTTTCGCGCCAATCCAGTAGCTGATGGCCATCTCGAGGTTGGTGGCCACGAGTTTCAGGCGGCCGTCATCGGTAGCGAGGAGGACGTTATTGGTTATGGGCAGAGTTGTCCTGGTGGCTACGGCCCTCCCGACGATATTAAGTCCCCGATTTAAATTTTCCTGAAGACATGATAACTTCATGGCGCACCCCCAAATATTACTAGTGGTGGATTAGTATACAACATAATCTGGCACTATTCAAGCTCTATTGTCCCGCTTTTACCGCCGCTTTTTCGCACTAGGCGGATGCTCTCAATCTTTATGCCGCGGTCGACAGCCTTGCACATATCGTATATCGTCAGGGCGGCCACGGCCGTAGCCGTCAGCGCCTCCATCTCCACTCCAGTCTTGCCGGTGCTCTCGACGGTAGTGGTAATCTCCACGGTGCTCTTCGCCTCGTCGAGGTTGAACTCAATGTTGACGTTTCCGATGAGAATCGGGTGGCATAGCGGTATTAAGTCGGGCGTACGCTTGGCGGCCATAATACCGGCGAGCTGGGCAACCGATAGCACATCGCCCTTGGCGGTGCCGCCCCGCTTGATTAGCTGGAAGGTGGCCGGCTGCATCCTGACTTTGCCTTTGGCTACGGCCACGCGGGCAGTATCTGCCTTCCCGGTGATATCCACCATCCGGGGACGGCCGGCATCATCCATGTGGGTCAGTTCGGACATTTTTATCCCCCCACCTGAGAGAAAGGCCGGCCCTTTTGTTTTTTGCCTTCGGCCAGATGATGGCCTTTCGGCTTGCTGGCAATTGCCTTTTCAATCAGCTTTTTAAGTTCCAGGACCGATGCGCCGCTCCGCAGGGGCTCCTTCAGGTCTATCTCCTCCTCGCTCAACAGGCAGGGACGGAGCTTGCCGTCAGCGGTAAGGCGAAGTCGATTGCACCGGTAGCAGAAGTGTTCCGTGACTGGCGTTATGAAGCCGATGGTGCCGTTGGCTCCGGGCAGCCGGTAATATTTGGCCGGCCCGTTACCCACTTCAACCTCACTGGGCTCCAGTTTCCCCATCGCTTCGATGCGCTCTCTCATTTCGCTGGCGGAAAAGAGTTTATCGGTAACCGGTTCATCGCCGTTGACAGGCATAAGCTCGATAAAGCGCACGTGCCAGCCGTCACTGACCGTCTTGGCGGCAAAATCGGTGAGCTCGTCATCGTTTACCCCGGCCATGACCACCGCGTTAATTTTAACGGGGGTAAGTCCCGCCGTCTTGGCGGCCTCGATACCTTCCAGAGTGTCTTCAAGGCTGCCGCACCGGGTAATCTGCCGGAACCTCTCGGGCTTGAGGGAATCCAGGCTGACATTAACCCTGTGCAGGCCGGCCTCTTTAAGCTCAACGGCATATTGCGCCAGTCGGGTGCCGTTGGTCGTCAGGGAAATATCGTCGATAGTATCAATACTCACCAGCAGCCTTACCAGGTCGGAAAGACCCGCCCTCACCAGTGGCTCGCCGCCGGTGAGCCTGACCTTATTGATACCCATCTCCGCGGCAGCCTTCACCACGGTGTAAATTTCTTCGTAGCTGAGGATGTCGGCGTGAGACATAAGGGGGACGCCCTCCGCCGGCATGCAGTAAACGCAGCGCAGGTTACACCGGTCGGTCACCGAGATGCGCAGGTAGTTTATCGGGCGTTGAAAAGAATCAGAAATTCCGGTCATAATGATATCCTTTACGTGTATTATATATTATACAGAATTTGTCGACTATAAGCTATGGCGTCGATAAATTAAATTTCATCAGCAGCGCGCGGGCTTTTTCGGCGGCCTTCGCCCGGTGGCTTATCCGGTTTTTCTCCTCCGGCGTCAGCTCCGCCATCGTTTTACCCAGCTCCGGCACGTAGAAAATAGGGTCGTAGCCGAATCCGTGACTGCCCCTCGGTTCTGTGGCGATAACCCCCCGGCACTCACCGGAGCAGGTTTCAACCGTACCGTCAGGCGCGGCTATGGCAATCACGCACCGGAAGCGGGCGGTACGTTCTTTTTCAGGTACGCCTTTAAGTTTATCCAGCAGGTAATTGATTCTATCGGCATCGGAAGCGCCCTCTCCGGCATAGCGGGCCGATAAATGCCCCGGTTCACCCCCCAGGGCATCGACCTCCAGTCCGGAGTCGTCAGCCAGCGATAGCAACCCGCTTTCCTTGGACAGGGCGGTTGCCTTCAGTCGGGCGTTTTCCTCGAAGCTGACTCCGGCCTCCTCAATCTCCGTGGTGATGCCCTGCTCCGCCGGTGTCACTATTTGATAAGGAATTCCACGGAGCAGACTTTTATACTCGCGGACTTTACCTGGGTTGTTGGTCGCCAGCAGGAGCTTGTTATCGCGCAATAGAACTCCCCAATCTCATTGTGTTAGAGAAGCCGCGGCAGTCGCCGCGGCTTCTCTTATTGTCTAATGATAGCCCCTGCCTCTAATTCAGTCAAGGTCTTCAAATCTGTCTTTTATCTTCTCCATCACCTGCGGCATGGTGGTGTATTCCATTTCGTCCAGGGGCAGGCGGTGGGGCTCGAAAGGACCGTGCCTCCGCATCATGTCGGCCATCTCGTTGGCATGGTGACGTGCCAGGTTGAACGACTTATCGGCGAGCATGTCCCGCGGGCCGACCAGCATGCCGTTGTTTAGCTGGTAGCCGAGGCATGTAACTCGCGGCGGGCCATCGAAGCGGGCGGGGGTGCTGTCTTTAACCGATACCGGCATCAGCGGACCCATGTGGGAGCCGCGCATCCATCCCTCTACCAGCACCGGTGATGCGAACGGTTCCAGAATCTCGCCGACCGCCGGGAAAATGCCCTGCGCCCTGACGATGCATACCGGGTCATCCTTGCCGACGTACTTGCCGGCCAGCAGCGAAAGGCGCTCTGTCGAGGAGGCTGACGCTATTTCTCCGGTCTCCTTGTGGTAGACGTACTTAACGGCGAATCTCGCCGGTGCCCCGATGAACACCAGCATATCGTATATTTCTTCGGGGGCGTTAAAGCGTATTTTCTTGTGTTCTTTGACGTCATGAACCTCAAAGGTATAACCGGTGTGCATACTGGGGGCGATGACCAGCCCGATGGTATTGAAGGGGTCGGCGAACATCTTGTAGAGAGGCATGTTCCAGGCCCCGGCGGAGGTCTTGTCCGCCATGAAGATAAGCACCGGTTCCGAAGTCCTTTCTTCGAACTCCATCTCGGCAAGCCCCGGCCCCATTCCTTTGACATTACCGGAAAAGGCGTCGGTCAACAGGTCCTGCCCGGCACCGTAAAGCTTCATTTTTTTAGCCAGCTCGGTACCGGTGATAAAGGTGTCCCAGGCAAGTTTATGGATTTCATAGTTGCCGGTGCCTTTCTGATGCGTCATGATGAGCTGCAGGTCGTCGCCGCACTTGGTCGCCTGGCAATCTATTAACATTCCCTCTTTTTTGGCCTTATTCAGGCATTCCTGGGCTAGAGCAATAATGTCCGGGTGTGATTCGGAGTGCCCCACGTAGCCGCCAACGTCAGCTTTAATGACGCTCAGTGTAACCTTCATAATTACCTCCGTTTAATTAATATTCAATGCCCTTTCGGGCTTTGATGCCTTTATCAAAGGGATGCTTGACCTTAACCATCTCGGTTACCAGGTCGGCCATCTCAATCAGTCTGTTATCGGCATAGCGACCGGTAAGGATGAGTTCTACATGGGGAGGTTTGTCTTCGATGAGTTTAACGACTTCGTCAAGTGAGATGAGGTTATAGCCCAGGGCAACGTTCACTTCGTCCATGACCACCAGGTCGTAACTGCCGCTAAGGATGGCTTTTCTGGCCGCCGCCAGGGCTGATTCTGCCTGTTCTTTTTCTTCCGGCTTGATATTGAGCGGGTCGGTAAATTGCCGGAAGCCGGATTTGCGTATCTCGATATTGGGAAGTTTCGGCAGGGTGCTGAATTCACCGTACTCGTAGTCGCCCTTCATGAAGAAAACAATGAATACTTTTAACCCATGACCGGCAGCCCTGAGTATGGTGCCCAGTGCTGCTGTCGTCTTGCCCTTGCCGTTACCGGTAAAGATCTGGACCAGGCCTTTCCCGTTTTTTTTGGTCAATGAAGCCCCTTATCGTACCGGAACTTTGGTGTTTAAACAGTCGGCACTGTGAAATCCTGATTCTCCGATTCCCGGGCAGGTAAACCCGGAGGCAAACTCCGTACAGCTATCAGGCCTCATAATATTATGTCCGCAATCTCAGTTTAGCAGTACGCTCTATTGTTGTCAATCGGCGGGGGCATTTTCAGGCCTGTCGTAAGGCCTTCGGCCTCGTCCTGAGGAAGTGAGTGAACCCTACGAGACAGGGGAGAGCTATGCTGTAGATGATGAGCGGCACCGGCGTGCTCACCCACCAGCCTACCAGCGACAGGGGTGCGAAGAGAACGGCACTGGCCAGAATGACGTTTTTTCTGATAGCGAGGACCAGCAGGGCCGGAATGGCCAGAATGAGCATCGGTAGAGGTACCAGAACCAGCAGTATGCCGATGGTGGTGCTTTCGCCCCGCCCGCCGCGGAAGCCGAGGAAGACCGGCCAGTTATGGCCGATGACGGCGGCGGCGCCGGCAAACATGACGACAGCCTGGGACATGTTGGCAGCCTGGGCGATAAGGATAACCGTAGCACCCTTGGTGGCATCGATGACGCCCACGATAACACCGGCCCTGGGACCCAGCTCGCGGTAGGCGTTGGCGGCCCCCGCATTCTCATCCCCCATCTGCCGGATATCCCTGCTTTTCAGGATACGCCCGGTGATATAAGCCGTTGGTACGGAGCCGAGGAGGTAGCCTATTAAAATTACCAACCAGACAGGCATGTCACACTCCATTCAGGTTAGTGCCGTGTAAGACATATCAAACTATATTAAAGCCCGACGGTATCTTACTTAAATGCAAACTCTACTCCCGCTTTTGCATGGATTTTTGTAGTATCAAATACTGGCAATTCTAAATCTTCTTGTTTTATTAATAGAGTTATTTCTGTGCATCCGAGAATAATTCCCTGAGCGCCTTCTTTTTCCAGTTTGGCTATTATTTTCTTGAATTCTTCTTTTGAATCTTGGCTAATTTTCCCTAAGCAAAGCTCGTCATATATTACATTATGAATAACTTCCCTGTCCTGTTCATCTGGAATAATGACCTCTAACCCGAATTTTTTGGATAGTCGCCCTTTGTAGAAGTCTTCTTCCATAGTGTACTTTGTTCCCAATAGACCCACAGTGCTTAATCCCATTGTCTTTATTTCTTCTCCCGTTGCATCTGCTATGTGAATTAGCGGGATTGAAATGGCTTCCTGGATTTCTTCTGCCATTTTGTGCATGGTATTGGTGCAAATCAGTATACATTCCGCACCGCCAGCCTCCAACTTCTTGGCTGCGTCAATCATAATACCAGTTAATTTTACCCACTCATTTTCATGCTGTAATTTTCCTATCTCGGCAAAATCAAGACTGTACATCAGGCATTTGGCAGAGTGCCATCCTACAAGTCTTTCCTGTGTTAATTCATTGATGATTTTATAGTACTCTGCTGATGATTCCCAACTCATTCCTCCTATAAGCCCAATCACCTTCATTTTTCCATCTTCTTTCAAAGACTTGTTAACAGCTGGTGCCGGGGGTGGGACTCGAACCCACAAGGGTTGCCCCGGCGGATTTTAAGTCCGCTGCGTCTGCCAGTTCCGCCACCCCGGCGTATCCAGAGTAATTGTAGGTTGTGGAGGTGGGGGTGTCAAGAAGGGTCCCGGCAGTCAAATTGAAAGCCACTTGACTCAAGCCTTGAAATATAATATCGTGCTGGGAAGCGATACAAATTCCGGGTATCGTCGCCACTCCATCATTTAGAAAGGAAGGTATCTATGGAAACGCATGAATTTTTGTCGGGTGCTTACGGGGGTATATTGAGAACGCTGGAATATACCCTGGAAGGGCTTACCGCAGAGGACCTGAACTGGCAGCCCAAACCCGATTGCAACAGTATCGGCTGGCTGGTCTGGCACCTGACACGCTGGCAGGACGTGCAAATCTCTTCTTTCATGGGTGAGGGGCAACTGTGGATTAAGGACGGATGGCATAAGAAATTCGGCAGGCCCGCCAACCCCAAAGACGCCGGGATGGGCGATAAGCCTGCGGACCTGGCCAGTTTCATATCTCCCGACGCCGAGACGCTGCTCGGTTACCATCGGGCGGTGCTGGAGAGGTCGCGGAAGTATTTCCCCACGCTGAAAAAGGCCGATTTCGACAGGGTGATTGAAGGCACACCTTTCAAACCGCCGCCAACTTTCGGGATGATGCTTATCGGCACATTGAGCGATGGCCTGCAGCATGCCGGTCAGGCGGCTTATATACGGGGCCTGCGTCAGGGCTATGGCTGGCACTAGCAGTTTCCGGAGCGGGCGGCATTTGTATGATAGAAAAATTGTATAAAATGTCGTAGTTAAGTATTGACAAATATATGATTTAGTATTATTATGCGCAAATGACCATGAAGGACAACGCCGTGAGGCCCAAATACGCGGTCGGGCAGAAGGTTATCATACAGCCCGCCGACGACAAGGGAGCATCGCAGCGGGAAAATGATATCAACCTGTACGCGGGTCAGGTGGGCGAAGTCTCCGACTACTACTGGATGAGTCCACGGACCGGCCAGGTCTTTTGTATCTATAACGTGCGCGTCGGTTTGAACAGGAAAGAGGTAGTCGTTTACGAGGATGAAATAGAAGCCTGTTTATCGTAAAGAGAGAGCGGGGGCGTGCAAGGTGTGGGTTGCCGGATACTCTGGTGACCCGTTTTTTTATCTGGAGTGTCTTGGAAGAAAATGGAGGCGACGGGCGGATTCGAACCGCCGAATAGGGGTTTTGCAGACCCCCGCCTTAACCACTTGGCCACGTCGCCCCGTTTACGCCTTATCATTCTAAGCTATCAAACAAAATGATGCAATATCCCGGTTAGAGTCGGCGGGTGGCGCACCTCCGTGATTATGCTACTTATCCCGCAAGTGCCTGTCAATAATGGAACATTTCCCGTTGAAGAAAAACAGTCGGTTACTTATCTGCCGCATAACTCTGTGCTATTGTTTAATATTGTCATTCTCGGGCTTGACCCGAGAATCCAGACCCCATATCCCCCTGACTGGATTCCCGCTTCCGCGGGAATGACACTAAAACATTACTAAATACTCAAGCTCCCCGCCATTTACAGCCCGCCCCTATTTCTGGTAATCTAAGACGTAAGGTTACTCCATCCTCAGGAGGTGACGTTATGCCAGACGCCTATGCCAGAGCCGGTGTCGATATCAATGCCAAGAATATTTCCAATAAGCTAATCGGCAAAATTGTCGGTGCCACCCACCGTCCCGAAGTGCTCAGCGATGTCGGCTTTTTTAACGGCATGTACGAGTTCAAGGGTTACCGGCACCCGGTCCTCGTATCCAGCACCGACTCCGTAGGCACGAAAATCAAACTGGCGGTCGCTTTAGATAAATATGATACGGTTGGCATCGACATCGTGAACCACTGCGTCAACGATATTTTCACCTGCGGCGCCAGCCCTATTTTCTTCCTCGACTACATCGGTATCGGCAAGCTCATACCGGAGAGGGTGGCGTCCATCGTCGGGGGGCTGACCAAAGCCTGCGCCGATGTCGACTGCGTGCTCATCGGCGGGGAAACGGCCGAAATGTCCGACGTTTACCGCGGCGACGACTTTGACCTGGCCGGTTTCGTCGTCGGCGTGGTGGAGAAGGACGAGATTATCGCGGGCAAGAAAATCGTCGCCGGCGATGCCGTTCTCGGCCTGCCTTCCAACGGACTGCACACCAACGGCTATACCCTGGCGCGTAAAATCTTCGGCGATACGAGAGAGGCTCTGGAAAAGCGCTATCCGGGGCTGGACAGGCCTGTCGGCGAGGCGCTCCTGGAGTCGCACCTCTGCTACCATAACCAGCTAAAGCCGCTGCTGCCGCTCGTCAAGGGCATGGCGCATATCACCGGCGGCGGCCTTATCGATAACGTGCCCCGTATCATACCGGAGGGTCTGGCGGCACACTTCGATAGCGGGAAGTGGTCGGTGCCACCGATTTTCCCGTTAATCCAGCGAATGGGCAAGGTCGACCGCGACGAGATGTACCGCGTGTTCAATATGGGCATCGGCATGGTGGTAATCTGCGCGCCGGAAGATATCAGCCATTTTACTTCGAAATTACCCGAAATAAAAGTGGTCGGCGAGGTTCAAAAGCAGGCAGGCGAGGCGAGGGTGATTATTAGTTAAGCAAATGGGGCTTTTAAGATGAGAAGGACGGTATGGTTGTTAATAAGTTTGCTGGTTGTAATGGCTCTCCTTATGGGTGGCTGTGCTGAACCGACTTCCAGCCCCCAACCGGCACCAGTATCCGAAGGGCCGTCTGCCGGACATCCCCAAGGCATGAAGAGCCCGAGGTTGCTGACCGAAGAAGAGAAAGATAAAGTTATTGAAATAGCCCTGAATACGCCCGAAGCGCTAAAACAGTTAGAAAAGGACAGTCACTACAATACAAAACTGAGCTGGATAGCAATAGTCTGGGAGAATTCTGAATATTCCGAGTGGTGGGGAATAGATTATGACTGGAAGACCGACCCCAATCTCGGCCTTGTTTCGGGAGCGGCGGAATTTTATTCACGAGTAGGCATTAACTTTGGCGAGCCTCCACAATGGCAGGTATCAGTAGCCATTAACCCGAATACGGGAGAGGTGGCACTTGTTGAGGAGAACCCGTTCAGGACGGGGCCGACACCGCCGCAGGCCACGGAATCAAAGAGTGTAAGATGGCTTACGGAAGAAGAAAAAGCCAGAGTGATTGAGATAGCCCTGAATTCACCTGAGGCTAAAGAAGCCAAGGAAAGCTACGGAGTATACAGGACCAGCCTCAAGTGGGTTGCAATGATGAAAAACGAAAGTGGGGGAATGTCTATATGGTCATTCGACTATGAAATGGTAGATAATATTCCTGATAATATCCCTAAAGATGCAGCATTTTATTCAGAAGTTGAGATATATTTTGGTGAGCCTGAACAATTGTTAATGAGAATAGATATTAACTTGGATAACGGCGAAGTAGCTAATGTTGAAAGGCATGGTCTAAAAATATTACCCAAATAGAAGGAGTTTCATGAGAGCTATTATCAGCGTATCGGACAAAACGGGGGTAGTTGAATTTGCGCGTGGCTTGAGTGAGCTGGGGTACGAGATATTCAGCACGGGCAACACCAGGAAGGCCATAACCGAGGGTGGAGTGCCGGTGAACAGTGTCTCGGATATTACCGGATTCCCGGAAATCCTCGACGGACGGGTCAAGACCCTGCACCCGATGGTTCACGGCGGCATTCTGGCACGGCGCGACCTGCCGGCTCACATGAAAGAGCTGGCCGAGAAAAAAATCGAGAAGATAGACCTGGTGGCGGTCAATCTCTACCCCTTCGTTCAGACGGTGTCTAAAGAGGGGGTTACCCTGGCAGATGCGCTGGAGAATATCGACATCGGCGGGCCGACCATGATTCGGGCCTCCGCCAAGAATTTCCCCGGGGTCATCGTGGTGGTCGACCCCGCCGACTATCCGGTAGTTTTAGATAGGTTAAAGAAGGGGGATTTATCCCAGGTCGAGCGCAAGCGACTGGCGCAGAAGGCTTTCCAGCATACCGCCATCTATGATACGGCCATAGCTCAATATCTGAGGCAGGGCGAGGAAGGCTTACCGGAAGAGATGACGGTAGCCATGAAAAAACGCTACGGACTCCGCTACGGCGAGAACCCCCACCAGACGGCGGCCTTCTATGCCGAACTGGCCGTGGGCGCCGGACAGAACACCGGCATCACCTGGGCGAAGCAGCTGCACGGCAAGGAGCTTTCCTTTAACAATATCCTGGATGCCGATGCCGCCTGGGGGGCGGCCGTAGACTTCGCCGCGCCGACTGTATCGGTTATCAAGCATACCAACCCCTGCGGTCTGGCCAGCCATGAGGATATCGCCGAGGCCTACCGCCGCGCTTTCAGTGGTGACGAGGTGGCGGCCTACGGCGGTATTGTCGCCGCCAACCGTCCGGTGACACTGGCCATGGCAGAAGCCATGAGGCCGGTCTTTTATGAAATCGTCATCGCCCCCGAATACGAACCGAAGGCGCTGGAGCTTTTGAAAAAGAAAAAGGACCTGCGTATCCTGGTGGCGGAACTGCCGCCTGGCTACGGTAAAGATGAATGCGGCTATATCGACTACCGGCGGGTGAAAGGCGGGTTCCTCGTGCAGGGCTCGGACTCGCTGCCGGAAAAACAGGTAAACATGAAAACGGTCACCAGGCGAGAGCCGACCGCTAAAGAGAAAGAAGACCTGCTCTTCGCCTGGCGGGCCGCCAAACATGTGAAGTCCAATGCCATCATGCTGATTAAAGATAAAAAAGTGGTGGGCATGGGGGCGGGGCAGCCGAGCCGGATTGTCAGTGCCCGGATTGCCGGAGAGAAAGCCGGCGAGAAAGCTAAGGGTAGTGTCCTGGCCTCGGACGCCATGTTCCCGTTCTCCGATGTCGTGGAGCATGCCGCCACGATAGGCGTGACCGCCATCATCCAGCCCGGCGGCTCGATACGCGACCAGGAGTCGATAGACGCCGCCGATAAGCACAACATCGCCATGGTCTTGACCGGCGTCAGGCACTTCCGACATTAAGAACAGGGGAGTCTGAGATGGGCTTCGCCCCTCTCCTTTGACACTTCATAAGGAGAGGGGGATACAGGGGGTGAGGTAGAAATAAATAATAACCTTACCGAGGAGGGCAAATGCTATGGCTAATGCGGTCCTGGTAGTAGATATGCTAAAAGGGTTCCTGGAAGAGGGTTACCCTCTGTACATTGGCGCCGAGGCCCGTGGCATCATCCCCGATATCCAGAATCTGCTGGAGCAGGAGCTTGCCCGTGGTTCCAAAATCTTTTTCATCTGCGATAACCATGACCCGGACGACCTCGAGTTCAAGATGTTCCCGCCGCACTGTATCGCTGGCACAGCCGAGGCGGAGGTCATTCCGGAGCTGTCCGCATACCCGGGGGAGATAATACCCAAAAAGCGTTACAGCGGTTTTTACGGCACCGACCTCGAAGCAAAATTGAAAGAGCTTAAACCGGACAAGTTGATTATATGCGGCGTGCTGACCAATATCTGCGTCATGCACACTACTGCCGATGCCCGTAATCGCGACTATGAGGTGGGAATACCGGTAAATTGTGTCGCTTCTCCGGATGAGGCGGCACATCGCTTTGCCCTGGAGCACATGGACAAGGTGCTCGGGGCCAGGCTTGTTTAGGAGGTGAACCATGCCAACGCCGAAGTTCAAACCGTCCCCGGAAGTCATTTCCGGGGATACCGCCGATATTTACTTCGTCCGCACTATCGATATCCTGCGCAAAGAGAACCTCAACCCGGTAGCAACCATGGAGGTCTTCGGAAGTCGCGCCGGAATACTCTGCGGCATCGAGGAGGTCAAGGCGCTGCTGGCGGAAGCCCTGCCCGAAGGCAACCGCGAGGTGTGGGCGCTGGGGGAGGGAGAGACAATTTCCCTCAAGGAGGTGGTGCTGCGCATTACCGCTCCCTACCAGAGCTACGGCGTTTACGAGACGGCGATAGTCGGCATTTTAGCCCATTGCAGCGGCTGGGCGACGGCCGCACGGGAGTGTGTCGCCGCCGCCGGAAATATACCCCTCATCAGCTTCGGGGCGCGCCACGTGCATCCCTCGGTGGCCGGGGTGATGGACTATGCGGCGGTGGTGGGGGGATGCGTAGGCTGCTCCAGTATCGCCGGCGCCCGGCTGGCCGGCGTGGAGGCTTCCGGGACCATACCTCATGCCCTGATTATCATAGTGGGCGATACGGTTAAGGCCACCATGTTGTTCGACAAGCACATGCCGCCGGAGGTGCCCCGGGTCTCGCTGGTGGACACCTTCAAGGATGAAGCCGAGGAGAGCCTGCGGGTGGCCGAGGCGCTGCGGGAAAAACTTCAGAACGTGCGACTGGATACCCCTTCCGAGCGCGGTGGGGTCACCGTGGAGCTGGTCAAAGAGGTGCGCGCCCGACTGGACCTGGCCGGTTTCAAGCACGTGAAAATTTTCGTCAGCGGCGGTGTCGACCCGGAACGGATTACCCATTTTCTGGAGAGAGGCGCACCGGTGGACGGTTTCGGCGTGGGCAGCTACATCAGCGGTGCCAAACCTATCGATTTTACCGCCGACCTCCACGAGATAGAGGGTAAGCCCATCGCCAAGCGGGGCCGAATACCGGGCATTACGCCTAACCCGCGGCTGAAGCAGATGATGTAAATAAGGAGGAAATTATGTGGGAATATATGATGGCTTTCTTGAAGTCGTTTTTCATCTATCCCGGCCTCAACTGGGATCTGATGCTCATCGGCATCGGCCTGGCCCTCGTTTTCGGGGCTATCTGGCTCTGCGCTCACTGGCCGCCGCTTTTCAAAAAGCACTGGCTCTGGGCGGTGGCGGTGGTCAGCGCCTTCCTGACGTTGCTGGCGGTTACTTTCGTCCAGATACCGTTACAGCACTATGCGGGAAAGGCACTGTTGCATTTCTGGAACCAGGATGTCCTCATGGACTGGTTGCTGCTGGCGGGCATACCGGGGGTACTGCTCAGCGGGCTGGTGCAGGAGGGCGCCAAGATGGTGCCGATGGTTTCCTGGTGGTGGCGTAGCGGCAGGAGTATCAGCCCCAGGCTGGGGCTGGCGATAGGAGCGATTGCCGGAGCGGGCTTCGGTATCTTCGAGGCTGTCTGGGCACATAACCAGGTTCTTATGTCGGGCTGGACGTGGCAAGCAGTGCAGACCGACGGTTTGTTAGCGCTGATTCCATTCTGGGACAGGTTCTGGGCGGTGGTTTTCCATATCGCTGTCTCCGCGCTCGTTGGCTACGGGCTGGCCAGGGGCCGGGGCTGGCAGTTCTATCTCCTGGCTTCCGGCTTACATGGCCTGGTTAACTATATTGTCGTGCCTTACAGGAAAGGCATGTTGACATTCAATCAGGTAGAGATTTATCTAGCCGCGGCGGCGGCGCTGGTAGTGCTGGCAACCCTCTGGCTGCGATGGCGGGAAATGGAAGAGGAACCTGCTGAACCGGCTGAGACGATTGAAGCGACCGGTATAGATATCTAAATACGTTCGAATTTCAACCTGAGAACTTGCTTCGTGTTTCGCGTAACCTTGGCGCATTCGTCGATGCGGTAGCCGGCCGCCCAGAGGACTTGGTCCGGTGAGCACACGATTGGGATGCGGCGGCGCCAGGTCTGGGGAATACGGGCGTCAATCATGAACTCGTTCAACTTCTTGGACCGGTCCATGCCCAGCGGCTGAAAGCGGTCGCCGGGGTGGCGGCGGCGGACAGTCAGTTTATTCCCCGTTTTATCAAAATCGAAGCAGGCGGTGAGGTCGCTGAATTTATCGTCTGCGTCTTTAGCTGCGGACGGGGATATTACGTCGGCTTCGATATCCCATCCGGGAATGCCGGTCCTGCCCGGTATGTTCAGTTCGGTCTCGCCTTCCAGGACAGGGAACGGGCATAGAGACACCGCATCAGGGGCCAGCACATACCTGTCATACTCGATGGTGAAGTTCAGGCCGCCGGGCAGGCCGATTACTTTCCCGGCTGGTTTGTCCAGGGCGTCTATTATATCTTCGATGTGGCCTGCTTCGATGTCTTTCAGGTTGCCCAGCAGCGACTCTACAGCGACACGCAGCAGGTGGCGTTTCAGGGTGGCGGGAAGGAGCAGGAATTCCTTCTTTTTTATGATGACGGAGTCTTTTTCTGTATACATCAGTTTATTCCAGAGTCGGGCTGCCTCTTCATCTATGAAGTCCAAATCATCGGCGGCAATGCGCGCCGTGCGGAGCAGGGCTTCGGCCACCTGGGGGTTGTATTTTCGGAGTTCGGGTAGCAGGTGGTGGCGGATTCTATTACGGAACGGCTCCGTCGAAAGGTTGGAGGTATCGGTGCGGGGGGCCAGGCGGTGTTTGCGGCAGTAAGCGTTCGTTTCCTCACGGGTCAGTTCAAGCAACGGCCTGATGATAACGAGACTGTGGTCGGCAGACTGCCAGCGGCTAACGGGCAGCAGCCCCCTCAATCCCCTTGTGCCGCTGCCCCGCAACAGGTGCATGAGGATGGTCTCGACATGGTCGTCGGAAGTATGTCCCACCGCCACCCGCGCCGCCCCGACCGCTGCGGCGACCTGAGCCAGAAAGGAGTAGCGGACTTCCCGTGCCGCTTCTTCCGGTGAAAGGCGGTGTCGCGACTGGTAAGCCCTGACATCGCGCGATTCTACGGTAGCCGGAATGCGCAGTCGGTGGGCCAGGTCGGCAACGCAGGTGGCATCGGCATCGGACTCGGCGCCGCGCAGCTGATGATTGAGATGGGCGACGTGCAGCTCGACATCCAGCTCTTTTTTCAGTTTCGAGAGGATATGCAGCATACAGACGGAGTCCGGGCCGCCGGACACGGCTACAATAAGCTTCTCCCCGCCGGTTACCAGACGGTGTTTCTTGATAAAGCGGAGGACTTTCTGCTCTAGAGTTAATTTTGTTTTAATCTTGATCATGTGATTTTTATCAACCTGACCCCTTGATATTTTACTACCCACTGTGTTCTTTTTATATTTCTACCTCACCCCCTTTGCCCCCCTCTCCTTCTTTCCATTATGTCATTGCGAGCGAAGCGAAGCAATCTCTATCACCGTTTTTGGAGATTGCCGCGGTCGCTGCCGCTCCCTCGCAATGACAACGAGGCTTTAAGGGAGAGGGGGGAAAAATAAAGAGGGGCTGCGCCCCTCTTAAACTCCCCGTTCTATATTTGGGAGGCTTCGCCTCTCTTGAACTCTCCGTTTTTGTATCTCTCCTTACGAGGTGCCAAAGGAGAAGGGGACAGGTTTCATAATAACCCCATTATTTCGCCTGGAGAATTAGCTTGGTGCGATGTATTGATACCGGGTATTTTTCAAAGTCGAGGGCGGCGGCAACCTGCTCCGGCCTCCCCGAGCCGTTGCTGTCGCAGCGCAGCCTCATCCCGATGTTGCAGCGTCCGGTACTCCAGTCGATGAGCCATATATCGTCAATCAAAGTCCTCAGGTCGTAGTGACGCGGCCCCGTGTCCCGCTGGTGCTGCCAGGGGAGGCTTTCCTTCGCCAGCAGGGCAGCAATAACCGATTCAATGTCCTCCTGCCCTTTTTCGGTTTCCAACTCGACCGTGTACTCGGCATGGCGGACCTGTGACTGCAGTGACGGCATGGTCAGAGGCGTGTTATAGACCTGGCTGATTTCAATACCGCGCGGCAACTGACGGCCGACGGCGGTGGTGAAGGCGTGGGGGGAGGACCATTTTGCCAGGACAATATCCATCAACTCGGCTTCGCTGGTTATACCCAGGGCCAGCGGTGCCGCCAGTGACATGCGGGGGCGGGGGTTAAACCCCTCCGAGTAAGCCGGGGCTACGCCGGCACGGTTGAGCGCCCTTTGCCACAGGCGCATTAAGTCGAGATGGGAGATGAACTTTATCTCTTCTCCCCGGCTGAATCTGATGCGCAGACGCTGCATATACTCCCTCGGGTAATAATATTGTCAATGCGGAGGATTCTCAGGCATTCAGGTCTTTGCTCGTCTCTTACTCGGCTTCATCCTCTTCCTTGCTGTCCTTTTTCTGCGCCGCGGCAGCCTGGCGCTCCTTGGTCAGCAGTATTTGCTCAATCTTGAGCCCTTTCATTTCGGTTATGACCATCTTAAGACCTTTGTACCGCAGCTGTTCGTGTCGTCTGGGTATATGGCCCAGCAGGCTGAGGATGAAGCCGGCCACCGTCTCGTAGTCTTCCCCTTCTGGCAGGTCCAGTGCCATCTCTTCGTTAACTTCGTCGATGCGCATGCTGCCGTCAATCTGGAAGGTGTATTCATTGATTATCTCGTAGTCCTTTTCCACGCCGGCCAGCTCATCGCCGACCTCCCCGACAATTTCCTCGACCAGACGGGTAAGGGTGACAATCCCCGCCGTACCGCCGTATTCGTCGACGACCACTGTCATCCGGTAGTTTTCCTCGCGCATTTCGGTAAAGAGCTCGTCGATATGCTTGGACTCGGGGGCAAAGTAAGGCGGCCGAACCAGGTCGTCAATAGTACTTTCCTCGGTGGCAGTGCCCCTGGCCAGGGCCATGAGAACGTCCTTCACCGAGAGGACGCCTACCACGTTATCCATGTTCTCCTTATAGACCGGGAAGCGGGACATGGGATTCTCGGCATAGAGCGCCAGAAGGTCGGACAGCCTGGAGTCCTCCGTAATGGCGATAACTTCCGGGCGGGGCACCATGACCTCATGGACGGGACGGTCACCGAACTCGAAGACCTTGTGCAGCAGGTTGGCTTCATGTGCTTCCACCGTGCCTTCTTTATGCCCTACCGATATCATGGTTCGGATTTCCTCGGGGCTGGCCAGTGTTCTGGAAACCGGCGTTTGCCCGAATATGCTGGCGAATCCCGAGGCTATCCAGCTTAACGCCGCCACGAAAGGCGTGAAGAGCCAGGACACCAGCCCGAGCGGCCGGACGAACAGCAGCGCTAATCTCTCCGAATGCCGGGCGGCGAACGACTTGGGGGTAGTCTCGGCAACGATGAGGATAACCACGGTGATAATCAAGGTGGCGTACAGGATGCCCTGCTCTCCCCACATGGAGACCGCCAGCACGGTCACGAGGGCGGCGGCTGCTGTGTTGACCAGATTATTGCCCAGCAGTATGACAGAGAGGAGCTTTTCCGGCTTCTCAACCATTCCGGCCACCAGCCCAGCGCCCTTTACCCCGGTGCTGACCAGGTGCCCCAGTCTTACCTTTTGCAGGGCAAGGAAAGCCGTCTCCGAGCTGGAAAAGAAGGCGGATAGACCGATGAATATGATAATTAATATCAGGTATGTTATTTCCTGGCCGCTCATAGCATCATTCTTTCTCTATTTCAGGCTCTGACTTTTTTTGTTTTTCACGTGTCAGCAGGATTTTCTCTATCTTCTGACCTTTCATCTCGGTTATCACTATCTTCAGGTCCTTATAACGCAGTTGCTCGTTGCGCCGGGGTATATGCCCCAGCAGGGTGAGGATAAAACCGGCGACGGTCTCGTAGTCCTCTCCTTCGGGCAGGTCGAGTTCCATCTCTTCATTGGCCTCGTCGATGCGCATGCTGCCGTCAATCTGGAAGGTGTGTTCGTTGATTATCTCATAGTCCTTTTCCACCCCGGCCAGCTCGTCGCCGACCTCCCCGACAATCTCTTCGACGAGGCGACTCAGGCTGACAATCCCCGCCGTGCCGCCGAATTCGTCGACAATTACCGCCATCCGGTAACCGTTGTCGCGCATTTCGAAGAAAAGCTCGTTGATGCGTTTGGTCTCCGGGGTGAAGTAGGGCGGGCGGACCAGGTCGTCGATAGTGCTCTCATTGTTGATGGTGCCCCTGGCGCGCGCCATGAGCACGTCTTTCACCGAGAGGACACCGGTGACATTATCCATATTGTCATTGAAGACCAGAAAACGGGAAATGGGCGACTCGGTGTAGAGCTTGAGAAAGTCGGCGATGGTGGAACCCTGCTGCAGGGCGACCACTTCCAGACGCGGCACCATGACCTCGTAGACGGGGCGGTCGCCGAAGTCGAAGACCTTGTGCAGCAGCTTGGCTTCGGCCTCTTCCACGGTGCCTTCTTCGCGACCTACGGATATCATGGTGCGGATTTCCTCGTCGCTGATGATGGACTGGGGCACCGGCGTGCCGCCGGCAATCCTGGTGAACCCCGAGCCTATCCAGCTGAGTACGAAGACAAAGGGAGTGAACAGCCAGGATATCACCTGTAGCGGACGATAAAGGAACAGCGATATTTTTTCCGAATGCTGGGCGGCCACGGTCTTGGGGGTGACCTCGCAGAATATCAGGAGGACGACCGTCAGGACGGCGGTGGCGATGATAATACCCCGGTCTCCCCACCAGTAAACGGCGATGGCGGTGGCCAGGGCAGCGGCGGCGGCATTGACCAGCGTATTTCCGAAGATGACGACGGAGAGGAACCGCTCCGGCCGCTCAATCATCCTGGCGACCTTATTGGCGCCCTTGACATTGGTGCTGACGAGATGTTCCAGGCGGAACCGTTGCAGGGAAATAAAGGCTGTTTCCGAGCCGGAAAAGAAAGCGGAAAACACCAGGCAGACTACCAGGAGGACGATATATAGTTCAATGTTTGGCATATGGTATTAGCTAATTATGTAGAGCCACTCCAACGGAATAATGATAACACTGGAATATAGGGGTGTCAAAGGGGGGTATTCTATGTCTACCTCACCCCCTTAATCCCCCTTTATTTCTTTCCGTTTTGTCATTGCGAGCCCTCACGCTTCGCTCAGGATGGACTCCGCGAAGCAATCTCTGTCAGCGTTTTTGGAGATTGCCGCGGTCGCTAACGCTCCCTCACAATGACAGTGAGGCTTTAAGTGGAATAAAGAAAGAGGGGCTGGCGCCCCTCTTAGACGCCCCGCTTTAAAGGCGATGTGAAAACCTACGGGATAAGCCGCTGATGGTGCGAGGGTGGCCTGGGTGGGAATAGATAACATGGAACGAAAAGGCAACTATCTCCTATAAGCAAGTATAATGAAAACGGTTACTTATGATAATTTGGGGATATTATAGAACCATGTAGAAGAATATAAAAATTATCCCTTATGGTAAATGGTGCTAACTACCTGTTTGTGACGTCACAATGATGTCACAATTTTTACTAGGACTTGACATTCACCTACTTATTGTATACATTATGAATAATCTCGTAACATTTTACTATGGAAAAATGTATATGGTAGAATGTTATAGGATGATAGGATGTGGAAGGGAAGGAGGTGGGCTATGCCACGCTATCGGGCAAGTCTAGAATTTCGTGTAAGTGTAGTAGTTGAACCTGATGATGCAGATTTTCATGCTTATTGCCCCGCTTTAAAAGGTTTGCATGTTTCGGGTAATACCGAAGAAGAAGCTATTCAGAATGCGGGCGATGCTGCCTCCGCTTATTTGGAATCTTTAATCAAGCACAAAGATCCCATACCAGTAGGTATTGTTATGGAAGAGACAGTTGAGGAAATTCCTTCGTCTGGGCATGCAAACCGCCGTATAGAAGACCTGACAGTAGCCTGTGCTATTTAATCAGCTTTAGTCTCCTTAAGTCATCTTCATTCCAACCGATGTCTTCTATCAGAGCCTTCAATAATTGCGGGCCGTAAGTTTTATGGGGATGATAGTGGATTGTCACCCGTTTGCCGGTGGGATAGCGATAAACCTGTACCGCCCCTCTGGTGGTATCCAACGTAGCGCCGTCCCTCTCCAAAGCAGACATTAAATCCTTGGATGTTTTGTTCTTGAGCTGGTCCCATATCTGCTCGGAGAAAGCCATTCAACAACCACCCTAGCACTTTGTGTATCCACACGCCAGGCAGTGGTAGCAGCCTTCCTGGTAGACCAGCATGTTGCTGCAATCGGGGCACTGGCCGGCCAAGTTCTTGGCGAGGCCATAGTCCTCCAGCTTGGGTTTGGCATCACTGCCGACGTGCTTTTCCAGGACGCTGGCGATGGCATCGGCGCAGGAGAGGATGGCCTTGCCGTTCTCCCAGGCGACGCTGGGGCAGCGGATGCCGCGGAGCTGTTTCACTACCGAGGCGACATCGACGCCGGAACGCAGCGCCAGGGTGATGAGCCGGCAGATAGCTTCGAGCTGGGCCGCCGCGCAGGCCCCCGACTTGCCCAGAGTGGCGAAGACTTCAAAAATACCGAGTTCGTCATAGGCTACGGTGATATAGAGAGAGCCACAGCCGGTGCTGACCCGGGCGACCGTCGCCGTGGTTTCGGCGGGCCTTTTCCGTGGCGTCAGCTTGGTAGACTCTTCGGCTGCCTTTTCCTTCTTTTTACCGGTGGTCAGGACCTGGGCGTCCCGGCTCCTGTCACGGTAGATGGTGATGCCTTTCAATCCTTCGTCATAGGCCAGCGTGTACGCATGGGCGACATCCTCGCGGGTGGCTTCATGGGGGAAGTTGATGGTCTTGGAAACGGCATTATTAGTCTGCTTCTGGAAGGCGGCCTGCATTTTAACATGCCATTCGGGCGTAATCTCGTGAGCGGTGACGAAGACCCTCTTTATCTCTTCCGGCACGTCTTTAATGTCGCCGAGGTGAGCGCCCTCGGCCAGCTTCTTCATAAGCTCCTCGGAGTAGAAGCCGCCGTTCCTGGCCGCCTCTTCGAAGTACGGGTTGACCTCGACGAACGGCGTGCCGTCGAGGACGGTCTTGGTATAACTCAAAGCAAAGAGCGGCTCGATACCGCTGGAGCAACCGGCAATCATGCTCAGCGTGCCGGTGGGGGCGATGGTGGTGCGGGTGGCGTTGCGTACCTTCTGGCCATCCGGTGTATCAAAGACACTCCCCTCGAAGGCGGGGAAGACCCCGCGTTCTTTGCCGAGTTCCACCGATGCTTTACTCGCTTCTACCTGTATAAAGGCCATAACTTCATTGGCCTTTGCTAAAGCCTCTTCGGAGTTGTAAGCGATGCCGAGCATCACCAGCATATCGGCAAAGCCCATGATGCCGAGGCCGATTTTCCTGGTCTTCCTGGTCATCTCCTCGATTTGTGGCAGCGGGAACTCATTGACATCGATGACGTTGTCGAGGAAACGGACGCCCGTCCCTACTACCTTTGCCAGTTTGGGGTAATCAATTTCATACCTGCCGTCTTTCTCAAGAACCATCCTGGCCAGATTTATCGAGGCCAGGTTGCAGGACTCGTAGGGGAGGAGGGGCTGCTCGCCGCAGGGGTTGGTGCTCTCAATCTTGCCGAGGTGGGCGGTGGGGTTGTCCTCGTTGATGCGGTCGATAAAGACGATGCCGGGGTCGCCGGTCCGCCAGGCCATGTCTATAATCTTGTCGAACACCTCTTTTGCGTTGAGCTTACCGGCGACTTCTTGAGTATGGGGGTTGACCAACTCGTAGTCAGTCCCCGCCTTGACCGCTTCCATAAAGTCGGCGGTCAGCGCCACGGAGATATTGAAGTTAGTCAAAGCGTTCATATCTTCTTTAGCGGTGATGAACTTTAAAATATCGGGGTGGTCGATATTCAGGATGCCCATGTTGGCGCCCCGCCGTGTGCCCCCCTGCTTGGTGACGTCGGTTACGGTGTCAAACGCCCGCATAAAGGAAACGGGGCCGCTGGCAACGCCGCCGGTAGAGCCGACCATGTCATTTTCAGGGCGGAGGCGGGAGAAGGAAAAGCCGGTGCCGCCGCCGCTCTTGTGGATGAGGGCGGTGTACTTGACGGCATCGAAAATGGACTCCATGGAGTCGTCAACGGGGAGGACAAAGCAGGCTGAAAGCTGGCCGAGCTCCTTGCCGGCGTTCATCAGGGTGGGGGAGTTGGGCAGGAACTCCAGGTTGGCCATCAATTTATAGAAATCGTCTTCCACGGCTTTAACATCGGCCTCGGGGTTATAAGTAAGCTCCGCCCGGGAGACAGCGTGAGCTACCCGGTGGAACATCTCCTCCGGTTTCTCAATAACGTTGCCCTGTTTGTCCTTTTTGAGATACCGCCTTTCCAGTACATGACGAGCCGTATCGGTAAGGTCTATGCCTGTTATGGTCTCTTTCTGCGTTTTAACTTCCGTATCGGTTTCCATTTCTGCTTTGACCTCCTCTTTTTGTACCGGTTCCGGAGCTTCCTGCTGCGGTTTAGCCTCGTTAAGGACTTCCATAACCATAGCCTCTATTTCGGTTTCGGTGGGCAGGCGCTGCTGGCGGCGGGCCCGCTTGTCCACCAGTTCTTCCATGCCCGGCAGGGTGGGGATGGGTTCCGACTGCGATTTTTCGAGTCGCTCGATGACCTGGGTCGTCAGCTTCTCGACGAGTCGGCGGTCCCGAATGCCCATCGACTCCGCGTTGGAGAAGACGATATTGGCTATCTGACTACGGTTGACGGGGGTCGACTGCCGTTTTCCCGATTGGTTGCCCGTGCTCATCGCCGCGTCCTCCGCTGGTTCTTTGCCGGGGCGGCCAGCTCATCGGGCGGAATTAGCGGGAGCTGGTCGGCGGAGTTCAATATCGTGTGGTTGGCCAGGTTATCGACCTCCTCTTTCAGCGTGGTGATATCCTCGAACTCACGGTAGACGCTGGCGAAGCGTATATAGGCGATGTGGTCCAGCGTTTTCAGTCGGGCCATGACCATGTCGCCGATAACGGCGCCGGGTATCTCGGTCCTGCCCGTCCGGTAAAGCTCGGCCTCGATTTCATCGGCCTGCCCGTCAACGGTGCCGCTGGTGAGCGGTCTTTTTTCACAGGCCTTGCGAATTCCCGAAAGCAGCTTGTCGCGGTCAAACTCCTCGCGTCTGCCGTCTTTTTTAATCACGAACAGGCTGGCCGGCTGCAGGCGCTCGTAGGTGGTAAAACGGGAGTCGCACTGCAGGCACTGGCGCCGGCGGCGTATGCCGTCGTTGACGTCACGCGAGTCAATAACCTTCGAGTCGTAGTGTCCGCAATAAGGACAGTTCATCGGCCAACCTCCACATCATGTGGTGTCAAGGCTTATAAGTTACCACAATATATAGTGTTTGTCAATAGTTTTTCAGGCAGTAAGTTAATAATTTTTAATAAATTTTTCTTAAATTCGTAATTCAATTTTATCTACCTCACCTCCTTAATCCCCCTCTCCTTTGACACCTCGTAAGGAGAGGGGGAAGTAAAGAAAGAGGGGCTCTGCCCCTCTTAGACGCCCCATCACATACATGGGGCTGACGCCCCGCTGAAACACCCTGAGCCTTTACCTTATAATAACGGGTAAGATATGATAGTTGTCAGGGAGTGACATATGGACTATCAGGAGGCTCTGGAGTATCTCTTAAGGTTTGCCGATTACGAGCGACTGCCTCGTTCGGGGATTGTGTGGGACTTGAGGCGCATCGAGCGGCTGCTGGAGAGAATGGGAAATCCGCAGCACGCCGCGCGGTCGGTCCACGTGGCCGGTACCAAGGGCAAGGGGAGCGCGTCCGCCATGATTGCCTCTATACTGACGCAGGCGGGCTACCGGACGGGACTTTATACCTCCCCCCACCTGCTGTCCTTCACCGAGCGGATACAGGTCAACGGTAAGCCCATCGCCGAGGACGGCTGGGCAAGTCTTACGGAATTTATAAAACCCCATGTCGAGGCGGAGAACGCTCTCGGCGACCTGGGGGAACTGACGACCTACGAGATACTGACGGCGATGGCATTTATCCACTTCCAGAATGTGAAAGTCGACTATCAAGTAATTGAGGTGGGGCTGGGGGGCCGGCTCGACGCCACCAACGTGGTGCGGCCGCAGGTCTGCGTTATCACGTCCATCAGCTACGACCACACGGATGTGCTGGGGGAAACGCTGACGGAGATAGCCGGGGAGAAGGCGGGCATTATAAAGGCCGGGGCTACCGTGGTGAGCGCACCGCAGTTCCCGGAGGCGATGGCGGTCATCGAGAGGGTATGCCGGGAGCGCGGGGTGCCACTGGTGAGGGTCGGCGCTGACGTTACCTGGCGGGAGGGCAGCTTTAACACGGAAGGGCAGTCATTTCAATTGAAGGGAATGAACCGGGATTACTTTATAAAGATTCCATTGCTCGGGGAGCACCAGGTTCAAAATGCGGCGGTGGCCGTAGCGGCTTTAGAGGTGCTGGGGGGCTTGGGCGCAGAAATATCGGCGGAGAGCATCGCGGCCGGACTGGAAAAGGTGGAATGGCCGGGCCGACTCCAGGTGTTGCGGCGGGAGCCGTGTTTAGTCGTCGACGGGGCGCACAATACCTACTCGATGCAGAAGCTGGGCGAGGCGTTGAGGCGGTATTTCAAGTACGACGGGCTGACGCTGATACTGGGCTTTTCCGGCGATAAGAATGTCGGCGGGATGGTGGCCGAGGCGGTGAAAATGACGGGGGACATCATCCTGGCGGCCTCCCGCCACCCGAGGTCGGTCAAGGCGGAGCTGCTCGTGAATGAATTTGCAAAGCACGGAGTGCAGCCGCGGGTGGCGGAGAGCGTGGCGGCGGCGGTTAAGCTGGCGCTGGCGGGGGCTGCAAAAAACGACCTCATCTGCGCGGCGGGGAGCGTGTTTGTGGTTGCGGAGGTGATGGAGGGGTTTAGGAAAATACATTAATATACGGTTGACAAATAATAAATTATATGCTATAGTTGTCAACCAGAAGATATATAGGGGGTGCAAATGATTGGTCGACGGTTACAACAATTAAGGTTAGCTCGTAACCTGTCGCTTGAAGATTTGGCAGTACAGATGGGGGGAATGGTAACAAGACAAGCTATTTCCAAATATGAACATGGGAAAGCAAATCCAACACCAACGGTCCTAGCAAAGTTGGCAAATGTGCTCAATGTAAATGCCTCTTATTTATTTACCGAACCATCTATAAATGTAGAATTCATTGCTTACAGGCAAAGTGGTCAACTATTAGAAAGAGAATCAGAGAGAATAAAGAGCAAAATAGAATGTGAATTGGAAAATAGAGTAGAAATTCTTGAATTATTAGGGAAAGTTGATGGGTCAAGAATTCCGATACAAGCTTTTCCAGTAAATATTATGGAGGATACAGAGAAAGCCGCAGAAAAACTACGTGAGTACTGGGATTTGGGTTTGGAACCAATAAGGAATATTACGGAGACACTAGAAAATAGGAATATATGTGTTATTAATGTTAAAGCCGATGATGATTTTGATGGTATTTCAGCTACAGTCTGTGACCGAGAAAATAATCTAAAAACAGTTGCATTAGTAACTAGGACAGAAGTTGACGTAGTAAGACGGAGATTAAATCTTACTCACGAGCTTGGACATTTAGTATTAAATATTAGCGAACAGTTGGATGAAGAGGATGTAGAGAATGCCGCATTTAGATTCGGCGCAGCTTTTCTTGCCCCGGCGAAAAGAATTTTTGAAGATATTGGAGAGCGAAGGTCAGCGGTACAAATACAAGAATTGTTACTTTTGAAAAGACGATTTGGGCTAAGTATACAAGCACTAATAAGAAGATTATTGGAATTAAAGATAATTAATGAATCATACTACGGCAGTTTATTCTCATTGATTAATAAATTGGGTTGGAGGAAACATGAACCTGAAGATTGGGATGTTGAGAGCTCATTTTGGCTAGAAAAGAACACGATTCGACTATTTACAGAAGGAGTAATAGATAAAAACACGGTAAAGCGGATTATTGGAGAAAATGCTCAATTCGATTTTCCTGAATCTGTGATTCAGCGACAAGAGTTCCTGAAATTACCTCTTGAGAAACGCAGGAAAATATTGGCCAAGCAAGCTGAAAAAGTAGCCAAAAAATATGAGGAGATTAAAGATGAATTTGATGGGGGTGATATAGTTGAGTACTGATAAATCCCCATCTCCGAGACGTGGTGAAATATGGAGGGTAAATTGAGGTGGACCCCATCGTTAGGACAGGATAGGGGCAATGTTAAGAGTGGGTACCGCTATCCTCAAGGGGTCTGGTGGTAAGGATTTTACCATACCTCCACTA
>Ga0315541_1000031_pt1 | contig 125359 bp, 85 predicted proteins | sample SalMarSW160190MG_FD_203095 | JGI IMG/M metagenome (GOLD analysis project Ga0315541, IMG submission 203095) | Salt marsh sediment microbial communities from the Plum Island Ecosystem LTER, Massachusetts, United States - Salt Marsh Sediment SW1601-190 ... | reverse complement strand
ATGACCGATGCCTTACCACCGATCGCACGACTTGTTAGAAGTCAAATAACACTGAAGTGGCTGAAGAGGATTTGGGGAGGCCTCAGGGGTGACGTATTTCTTGTAACCTCCTCCAGCACCCTGAGCGAGGAGAATCGTGCTCGCCTTCTTGAAGTGCTTTCCGACCATCCCGATTTCACCGATTTCGGGCTGGGGGCAGCTTGGCGAGAGCGCGGCCCAGAGTTTTGGGGTGTGAGTTACGTAAGGCAGGTGCTATGGCTGCTTTACCCTAATGCTCGCGAGAAGGTCAAGATAGTTGGAAGCGACGAGTTTGATATCTCCAAGCTAGATACCTCTAATGTTGTGTTGTTTGGCGGACCGCGAAGCAACCCTGTGACGAGATATCTGATCGAGCAAGGCGAGTTGGAGGCCGAGTTCGACAGCGAAACGCACGTACTCACGGTTAACAGAAAGCCCTACGATACGGGTTTGGATCCGTCGGAAAAGAAGCCTGAACAGTATACTTACGATCACGGCCTGCTATGGAGAAAGAGGCGCGCTAACGGCAGGTACACATTCGTCCTCGCTGGATGTCGATCATACGGAACCCAGGCAGCAGCGGCCATCTCCACAATAGCAGGCGCAGTTAGGGAACTTCGCAAGGAGAATTTTGACTCCCTTATGGCCGTGTGCAAAATTCAGGTGCCAAAGGACAGCAAGCGTACTCTGGCGAGTGCAGTCATTGAGGACACGACGCTGGTGGAGATCGTTTCTCCCCCGTGGCAAAGCCACAGAGAGTACCCCAATGACGCAGCCGTGATGGCATCATGGTCTGATTCCGTGCCTGCACGCATAGCGGACGCATGTGCTATCGCCAGCTTGGTGCTGGGGCTTCTGTTGCTTTTGGCCTACGCAGGTGCCTCGTCATATCTGGCGATACTGGGATGGGGCATGCTTGCGGGTTCCGTTGCGCACCTCTCAACACCATAGCCCCACGGAGAGTTGACGTGTTATTGAAGATTTTGCGAACTATTGCACTGCTTGCAAAATGCGTTCTGCTTTTAGTCTCGCTTGTGATCATGATATGGGCGATAGTTGACTACAGGAAATATCCTAAGAACGACGCCGGGGCCTTTACGATTGTCGCTTTCGCTTTAACTTTTCTGGCCCTGCTCTGTCCCATGATCAACGCGCAATACAAAAGGCTGAGGGAAGCGAGGTAGAATCGGGCCTAAGGGGCCTCCTTCGGCGCTCACTGTTAGAGCTTTGGCCGACCCCGAGGGCAGCTGGCCGCATGGAGAGCGGAGGCCAAAAGAAACAGAGCGGCACCTACTGCATAGCGAGTGCCCACATCACGATCACCTTTTGAGAAACAGAACGCTGACGCCACACCGAGCGCGAGGGCAAGCACCAGTCCTATCGTTATCAACCGAATGTGTGGATTGCCAAGAGCCTTCATCAGTCGATGGTTCCCATATCCGCAGGGGACGCGGGGTTGATCCGAACTTTCAGAACGAAACCACACTGGGTATTTTAACCCACAATGGAGTTTTTTTCCACGCTTCTTAACAATAACCGGAGTACCTCTAAATTGAGTTCCCGCTAAGGGACGTTTAACTAGGATGAAGAGCATAATCCGTACCTGGAGGGCGGCGGCAGGGGGTTAGACCGTTTGTCAAAGGATCTGATTGTGTTACTCCCGCAGTTGCTCTATGTGAGCCGAAAGAAGCAGCCACCCCGTCCGCGCTATCTGATATAGTATACCACCCCGTAACGGAGGAATACAATGAAGGAAGTGTTGGACAGGATCTTTGTCCTGTCAACACAAGTTGCACAGCACGTCTTTTAACTCCTTGCAATGACAGGAGTTAATTCTTTGGGTTCTGAGCGCGGTCCACCTGACATGCGATATCCGAAGGCCGATGATTGTGGCTGTCCGCTCTGCCAATATTTTCGGGACTCGCAGCTATAATCCTTTCACAGCGGCGAATTTGTTGGCCTTAGGTGGTGTTATGAAGGTGGTTTGTTTCGGGTCTACGTCGGCCTCTACGGTTTTGACCGTTCTCTCGCTCTGCAGGCCCAATGGTGAACTCGTGGAAGATTCGACGTCCTCAAGTTTTTCTTGCAGCACCCGACCAATCTGTACCCCCTGCGGAGGACTGGTTCGTCAGGGAGGTGATGGGCCTCGCAGAGGGCCGCCGCAAAGAGATCCGGAAGCTACTTCGGCTGATTCCGTCTTCCCGCTAATCCCGGCGTCGGAATCCGTGTGCAGTGCCGTGCCCGGGGCATTGCGCATCAATCGGTTTCACCTTCCACCTCGCGAAGTTCCACATCGTCAACCCTCACGAAGAAGGCGCCGCGTCCGTGCCTGTTGCCGCACCTGACACAGAGGCTGACGGATGGAGAGGTCGCGCGGAAAACTCGCCGGAAGCTAAACCATTTTTCGGTTATCGTTTTCTCTTTTTTCAGGTTGGGCGACCAGACGAGAGAAATGGTCTCGATGGGTTCAAGCGTCTGGCCCGTTGGGTCGTGCCCTACTGTAACGAAAGAGTCGGGATTACTCGCGGCTTCCGTCTCGCAAAGTAGCCAGCCGGAAAACAGATATTCTCTGTTTGGCTGCACGGCAGCTTTAGTAACAACGCCAATGTCGAAATCCAATCTCGTGCAGCCCATCCTCAAAGAGAAACCGCGTCCTCGACCGGCGGTTCTCGACCAGCAATTTTTTTCTGCTTCTCCGACCGGTTTCCATCCTTTCGGAATGCCGTTCTTCGGTTCCCATTCAAAATCTCCCTGGGGAGAGAGATTCGTTCCCACCGGCTTGGACGGTTTTTCCTGCGGACGGAGTCGGAGTCTTCCGTCGGGAAAACGAAAAAGTAAATCGCCCTTCGGCTGCCCCCATATATCCACCAGCCCTCCGTTGTAAAAGATGGGGTGGAGCGCCTCGTTCGGGATGAAGTAGCCGTCCACCAACACGCCGCCGTTCACTGGCTTGCCTCTGGCTGCCCAGTGCCTCCCGCCGATGTTGTCGTTGAGAGTGAAGAACAACGCTCCGAAGAGCCATTTGGTGTTCCACCCCTCCCTCGGCGCCATCAGCTCGCGGTATCCGTTGCGGAGGAAAGCAGATAGCGATTCTATCTCCCTGCGTGTGGGGACGAGCCCCGGTTGCGGCCGCGGCACACCGGGGACGTTTCTCTTCGGCCCCCATCCTTCGCCGAGGAAGATTTGCTTGTGCCCGTCGCCTCTGCGCACCATTACCTTCCGCAAAGCCACCACGTCCTGCATATCCACGCCTTTGCTCGGGTCGTTGTTGTAGGGATGGTGCCCCACGATGTCGCAGTACTTCGAGAAGCCGAGGTCGTACAGGAGGTCGAAGTGCCCCGAGGCGGCGGCTCGCTCGGAAAGATTTCCGGCGATGACCATGTTCGCGGGATTGACTCTCTTCGCCGCGAGATAGAACACTTTGAGTTTCCGCATGTAGTAGTCGGGCCAGTCTTTTCTCGGCAGCATGTTCGGCTCGTTCTCGAAGATGAAATGGAATATGCCCTTCTTGTTGGCCCTTCGGACAAAGGCTTCCGAGAACCGGTCCGCCAACTTTCGCCACCTCTCGCTGCCGAACTCGTCCTCTATCCAGCCCGGCCCTTCGAGGAAGAAAAAGCTGATGGGCAAAAGCCCAAGCGACAGGAATGGGTCCGTGGATGCGTCCACAGGTCCCCAGTCGTACTTTGAGGGGCCCTCGCCGGGGTCCCCTTCTTCCGTAAACCTCCACGTCCCGCCGCAAGTCCCCACCAGAACGCAGGTCGCCGCCGAAGATGAAATACGCTTCGCCAGCACCTCCGGCGGCGGCCCATAGTCGTCATGTTTGTACGCCGGAACATTAACCGATTCGCCAAAGACGGTCACGAAACCGAACACGGGTGTTCTTGGCGCCTCAGGACGCGGTTCCGCCAACGCTGCGAGCTGAGCCGAGCACAGCCACGCTGTCATACACAAGCAGGTAGCGAAGCGAATCAGTTTTGCTGTCGCGGAGTTCATGGTTTGCCTCCGTAGCGTGGTTTTCTCTCGTCCCGTCATAACGCTGGAAATGTAGCATGTGGAATCCCCAGATTCAATCGGCAGTTTTTCGGGAGGCAACCGTTCACAGCAGAGTCAGAAGAAAAAGTAAGGCGTACAGAGTGGCACGGCAACCAGGAAAAGAGTTCGGTTTTCGTGTAACGCCTCGGTTGCCGGTGTGACAGAGGGACTTCGCTGCAAGAGCAACGCGAAAGCATCAACACCGGCATTTTTCGGGTCCGCGCCGGGCTGTGCTCTTCAGGGCAAAAAAGCGGTCCCCGACGTGGCATCCCGCCCCGCCTCTGGCGGGGGACCCGTGGGGGGAATCATGGGCAAGATGCCCATGCCACGGCAGGTGACGACGCGGTCCCTCTCATCTTCTTCTCTGCGACCCTGCGCCTTTGCGTTACCTTCCTTTTCCCTCCTTCCCTCGCCCGCCCTGGCGGGGCCAGGATGCCCCCGAGACAGCCGGCAAGATGCCGGCGTTACGGGCCCTGTCTGCGAACTGTACGGTTCCAGCTTCAGCCGCCCATAAGTGAGGCATTACGCACGGTGTTCGATTATTGTTCGGAAGCCGCCGGATTTCTGCTATCTTTCGATTATGTCCGGGCGGCTATCCCCTGCTCCCTGAACGCAGAGAAGTTCCTGCCCACCTTGTCCTCCGCGGGAAATGTTGCTCCCGGCCGAAGCGACGGCTGGCACTGCGGTCGTTCACACTCGTTGAAAGGGGGCGTCGCCGAAGGCGTGCTGAAAAAAACCGGGGTCATGGTTTCCTGACCTAAGGAAAAAAACACCATGAAGTTTGTCGAAGAATTCAGGAAGAAGGATGTAGCTGCCGGGCTTGTCCGGCGGATCGAGGAGGCGCTCGGTGACCGTCACGTCTCGCTGATGGAGGTTTGCGGGACGCACACCATGTCCATTCAGCGGTACGGGCTGAAGTCCATTCTCCCGAAGAACCTCCGGCTCTTGTCTGGGCCTGGCTGTCCGGTGTGCGTGACGCCGAACGAGAAGGTTGACCTCGCCATCGCTTATGCTATGACTGAAGACGTTATCCTCGCCACTTTCGGCGACATGGCGAAGGTGCCCGGTTCCAGCACCAGCTTGCTCAAGGCGAAAGCCGCCGGGGGCAGGATGCAAATCGTCTATTCGACCATGGACGCCGTCAAGCTAGCCGAGAAAAATCCCGACAATAAAGTCGTCTTTTTCGGAATCGGCTTCGAGACCACGGCGCCGACCGTCGCTGCGTCAATCCTCGAAGCTGAGCGAATGGGCGTGTCCAACTACTTTGTGGTCTCCGCGGCAAAAGTCATTCCGCCGGCGATGGAGGCGCTTCTGCAAGGGGAGGTTCGGATAGACGGCTTCATCGGCCCCGGGCACGTCAGCGTCATCATCGGCTCGCGCGCTTACCGAGAGATTGCGGAAGTGCATGGCGTCCCGTGCGTCATCACCGGATTCGAGCCGCTGGACATTCTCCAGGCGATAGAGATGCTCGTCCGGCAGGTACGTGAGGGGAGAGCGGAGGTCGAGAACCAGTACACTCGCGTCGTGCACGAGGAGGGGAACGTCGCAGCCCGCGGCATTATGGAGAGAGTTTTCGAGACGCGAGATGCGAAGTGGCGGGGCATCGGGGTCATCCCCGGCAGCGGGCTTGGCATTCGCTCCTCCTATGCGAGGTACGACGCGGAAGTGCAACTGCCGGTCAAGCCGGAGAAGACTGTTGAGGACAAACGGTGCATCTGCGGGCTCGTCCTGAAGGGCGTCAGGGAGCCGACGGACTGCTCGCTTTTCGGAAAGGAATGCACTCCGGAAAATCCAGTAGGGGCGTGCATGGTCTCCGGCGAAGGCGCGTGCGCCGCCTATTACAAGTATCGTTGAAAGGCTCGGTGAAGAATGGCTATTGCCGATGAGAAGATTCTTTTGGGTCACGGCAGCGGCGGGAAGCTCATGCACCAACTGATTCGGGAGGTCATGGTTCGGGAGTTCGCCGCCGATCCTTCTGCGAGGCTTCTCGATTCCGCCATCCTGAAACTGGAGACTCGGAACCTCGCTTTCACGACCGACACCTATACTGTCAAGCCCTTGTTCTTTCCCGGCGGGGACATCGGCAAACTCGCCGTATGCGGCACGGTCAACGACTTGAGTGTCGTCGGCGCGACCCCTCTTTTTCTGTCCTGCGGGTTGGTCATCGAAGAAGGCTTTGAGATGTCCTTGTTGAGAAAGGTCGTTCGCTCGATGAAAAGAGCTGCCGAGAGAGCGGGCGTCAAAATCGTCACTGGAGACACGAAAGTCGTCGAGAGAGGGAGCTGCGACGGGCTGTTTGTCAACACGGCAGGAGTCGGATATGCGGAAACGTTTCTCGACGGGGAAATCGAAGTTGGGGACGAAGTTATCGTCAGCGGCACCCTCGGCGATCACGGCATGGCAATTATGGCGGCGAGAGCGGATTTCGGCATAGAGACGAAGCTTCACAGCGATTGCGCCCCGGTCAATGGGCTGGTGGAGAGCTTGAAGCCCTTTTTTCCCCGCATCCGCCTCATGCGAGACCCTACGAGAGGCGGGCTTGCCACGGTGCTCAACGAGTTTGTCGAGGGCACAAACCTGGGCATTCTCGTTGACGAGGAGTCCATTCCGCTCAAGAGGGGCGTGGCTGCGTTGAGCGAGCTACTGGGGCTCGATCCGCTTTACAGCCCCAACGAGGGGCGGGTGGTTCTGGTTTGCTCGGAGGGCTTCGGCGAGGCTTTGGTCAGGCGGATGCGGTTCCATCGTCTTGGCAAAAGAAGCGTGGTCATTGGAAAGGTCGTCGCGGACTATCCGGGCAAAGTCTGCATGACGACTAAAGCAGGCGGGACGCGCATCCTCGACATGCTCGTCAGCGACCAGCTCCCCCGAATCTGCTGAGCGGCGCCTGTCTCCGCCGGAGGTATCCGGGGGATGGGCAAGCGCAATGGGAAGGCGGCTATGGTTCGTGCGCCTCCTGAGCCAGGGCGAGCTCCGTGAGGAGCTGGAGTGTCTTTTTCGCTTCTTCCTCGTTGATGCTTTCAATGGCGAAGCCAGCATGGATAAGGACGTAGTCGCCCACCTCGACCTCCGGCAGAAGCTGGAAGCTCACTTTTCGTTTGACGCCTTCCACCTCGACTTTCCCAAAGGGGCCGTTGGCTTCGATGACTTTCATTGGTATGGCAAGGCACATAATTGTCGCTCCGATTATCCTCTCGAATCTCGCTGCTGCATTTTGCTCTTCAGCCAGGCGACCCATTCCTCGACGCCCTCGCCGGTTGTGCATGATATTCCAATCACATCCAGCGCAGGGTTGACGCCGAGGGCGTCTTCCTTCATCGCCTCGATGTCGAGGTTGCAGTGTGGAAGGAGATCAGTTTTGTTGAGGAGCATGAGGGATGCGTTGCGGAAGATGAGCGGATACTTCGCCGGCTTGTCCTGTCCTTCGGGGACGCTGATGACTACGATCTTGGCGTCCTCACCGAGGGCGTAGCCCGCGGGACAGATGAGGTTCCCCACGTTCTCGATGAACAACAGGTCGAGGTCTTGATAGGGAAAGCCCGAAAGGGCCGAGGCAATCATGTTGGCCTCAAGGTGGCAACCGCCGCGAGTGTTAATTTGTAGAGTCTTCACGCCGAGCCGCGCGATCCTCTCCGCGTCGCGGCTGGTGGCGACGTCTCCCTCGATGACACCGATGCGGTACTGTTTAGTCAATTTCTCGATGGCCGCCTCCAAGAGGGATGTCTTTCCCGCCCCGGGCGAGCCGATGATGTTCAAGACGAGAACGTTGCTGTTGCGGAACTTCTTGCGATTCTGCTCGGCTATCGTGTCGTTGGCTTTCAGTACGTCCGTGAGAACCTTGATTTCGACCATTGATTATCCTTCCGTTGATTTCTTCATCATTATTCGCACTCGATGGATTCCAGAAAAAACTCTCTTCCGCTGACGATCTCGATTTTCGGGGACTCGCATTCCGGGCAGCGAAAGAAGTATTCCTGGATAGGGAACTCTTCCCCGCAATCGAGGCATCGGCCTCTGAGGGGCTTTTTCTGAAAATCAAGTCGCGCATTCTCCGCCAACGTCCCCCTGGAGACGACCTCAAAAGCGAACGTCAGGCAATCGGGGACGACATTGCTCATCTCGCCTATCACGATACGCAGGGAGGTGACGCGGGACACTTCCTGCCTCTCTGTCGCCTGCTTCACAATGTCTATCAAGTTTGATGCTATCGAAAGCTCGTGCAATTGCGGATTCCTCGTTTCGAGCTGTCAGAACTTGCCGATAAGCATGAGCAATCCTATCACGACGAATACCACGCCCGCTACTTTCCGAACGTATTGGCGCGGAAAACTGGTTCCTATGATATGCCCCAAGAAGAAGGCGAGGCCCGTCACCGAGGCAAGCGCCGCGACCGCACCGAGGAAAATCGCCCAGTGTGAAGAATGCTCGCCGGCTGCCAGGGAGAGAACCGCCAATTGCGTCTTATCTCCCAGCTCAGCGACAAAGATCAAGCCAAATGTTGTTATCAGAGTCTTCCAAAACATTTCAATTCCTTTCCCGAGCAAGGCCTAAGTGCTCTGGTTCATAAACTCGGTCACGTATTTTTTTTGACGGGATAACAGGATGGACGGGATTCTTGGAATCCTGTTTATCCCTGCGAAAGGTCCTTGAGCTTTCGCTTTACCTCCACTTTCCGTTCTCCGAAATTCAAGACAAGGCCTACCCAGCGTTTCGCGGGGTGGCCACGAGATAATTGACAAGCTATATCTCACGAGCACTGACCAGGGGCTCACGGACTTCAGTTCCACAATGACGGTATCTCCTTCGACCCCGCCGGGGCGGGGGAGTGCGAACTCTGCGACAACTCGTCAGCGAATTGCTTGTTCTTCCTGGTTTTTGGGAGTGCCCCACGCGGGTTCCGATTTACTGGATACCTCACATTCCTCGAACGATCCCCGCCGGAGGCGGGGTTATCCTGTGGAAGGATTCCCTTCACCCCGCACTATAGGTTACGGTACTTGCGAACGGGTGTACTAAGACGCCAAGCATCCAGTTTCGTGCAGAATCTTCTTTCTGCTTCTGGCGAATCGCTTTTTGCAGCAGCGTTTGTATGGTAGTCCGGCAACGCGGAGAAGACAATAGATTTCGGCGCCTTTCGGAGCGGCTTGCCGAGGGCGAGACGGTCTCGGGACTCCCCTGCGAAGGCGGGGCGGCGTTACTCCTCAGAAGTTCTCGCGGAGAAACACACCGACGCTCCTCGCGAAGGTCGGGGCAACTCTCTCGTACAGGGGAAAGGCCGCGCGCGGCTGGGTATGAGTGGGTGGATTTGCCAAGTGTAACGCCACCGTCCCGGCGGCTGTCCCGAGGGCGTCCCGCCCTCGATAGGGGGGCAAGATGCCCCCCATACAGCCGGCAAGATGCCGGCGTTACAACCACAAGCCCCCCAATGCACAGGAGGTCCACCCGCGGCGTTTATCTGATCCCTGCAATCCATCACTCCCAAACCTCCAACCCGCAACAAACAGGCGCAAGGTGACTGCTCTACCATTCAAACGTAGCCACACCCAATAGCCCTGCTGTTCCGAGCAAGGACGAGTGGGTTGTGCAGGCGATATTGTCGTGATATGCTTACGCGGAGCTGCCGGAGGAGGTCAGTAACTTCGCTGGATAGGGAAAAGAGTTGCGAGGGTGGCGGAGAAGTGCGAGGAAATAAATGGCGTTTAATCGAAAGCTCCAGGACGGGAGGGACATGAAATGGGTGAAAGGATGAGCCGACGCAGTTTTGTGAAGACTTGCGGTGCGGTGGGGTTCGCCTGCCTGGTAGGCTTGGGCATAAGGAGAGCGCTTCAACAAAAGGGGAGGGAACGAACAATGAGAAGCTCCCGCATTGCCCTAAACTTGCTGAAACTTGTTTTGGCAGGTGCTTTGATTGGTTCCTGGATAAGTTGCCGAAAACAAGAAACGGAACGCGGAAGAATAGAAAGATTAGTTAAACAGCTTAGCAGTGTGGACAGGGAACAACGTAGAGCTGCTGCCTCAGCCCTTGGGAGAATAGGCCCTCCAGCAAGGGATGCTGTCCCCGCCCTTACCAACGCGTTAGGAGATGAAGACTCCCGTGTCCGCATGAACGCTGCTGGAGCTCTCGGTGGAATAGGTCCTGCAGCAAAACATGCTGTGCCGGCCCTCACAAAGGCATTAGGAGATGACAATTGGCAGGTCCGTCAGTTTGCTGCCGAAGCTCTTGGCAGAATAGGCCCTGCGGCAAAAGGCGCCGTCCCCGCCCTTACAAAGGCATTAGGGGGTGAAGATTGGCAAGTCCGCAGGCACGCTGCCGAAGCCCTTGGGAAAATAGGCCCTGCAGCAAAGGATGCCGTCCCTGCCCTTATAAAAGCATTAGGGGATGAGGATTCTTCGGTCCGCGTGCGTGCTGCCGGAGCTCTTGGCAAAATAGGTCCTATATCGGCAGGCGTCGTCCCGGCCCTTATCAAGGCGTTGGGAGATGAAAACTGGGAGGTCCGCCAATCTGCTGCCACAACTCTTGGGGAAATAGGCCCGCGAGCCAAAGATGCGGTGCCCGCCCTTATCAAGGCCTTAGAGGATGAGGAGTGGCGTGTTCGTGTCTGGGCTGCCTCAGCCGTTGGGAGAATAGACCCCGCTGCAGCTAAAAATGCTATTCCCGTTCTTACAAAGGGATTAGGACACAAAGACCGGGAGGTCCGCTCGTTAGCTGCCTCCGCTCTTGGTAAAATGGGCCATGCAGCAAAAGATGCTGTCCCCGCGCTTATAAAGGCGTTAGCAGATAAAGACGAGACCGTCCGCACGAAGGCCGCCAGAGCCCTTGGTGAAATAGGTGCTGCAACAGAAGACGTCGTCCCCGCCCTTATAAAGGCATTAGAGGGTCAAGAACGGGATGTCCGCAGGTCTGCTGCCTCAGCTCTTGGTAATATAGGCCCTCCAGCAAAACACGCTGTTTTCGCCCTTATGAAGGCCTTGGGAGATGAAGATCCGGGTGTCCGCATGAACGCTGCGGGAGCTCTCGGCGATATAGGTCCTGCGGCAAAAGATGCCGTCCCCGCCCTGGTAAACGCGTTACGAGACGAAGACCTGATGGCGACGCCCGCTGGCTTCCACGGCTCCTGGCATCGGTACGTCCGCGGGAATGCTGCCTCAGCTCTTGGTAAAATAGGGCCTGCGGCAAAAAACGCTGTCCCCGCCCTTATGAAGGCATTAGAGGATGAAAATGCAGATCTCCGCGTGTCTGCTGCCACAGCTCTTTCGAGAATAGACCCTGCTGCAGCCAAAAGCGCTATTCCCGTTCTTATAAAGGCATTAGGGGATGAGGATTGGGATCTCCGCAGGGATGCTGCCGCAGCCCTTGGGAAAATAGGCCCTGGAGCAAAAAGGGCTGTCCCCGCCCTTATAAAGGCATTAGGGGATGAAAATGAGTGGGCCCACAGCTCTGATGCCGAAGCTCTTGGTGAAATAGGCCCCGCAGCAAAGGATGCCGTCCCCGCCCTGGTAAACGCGTTAGGAGACGAAGATCGGTACGTCCGCAGGTGTGCTGCCAGAGCCCTTGGTAAAATAGGTCCTGCAGCAAAAGAGGCTGTCCCCGCCCTTACCAAGGCATTAGGAGACGAGGGTCTCTTCGTCCGGCAGCAGGCTGCCAGAGCTCTTGGTAAAATAGGCCCTGCAGCAAAAGAAGCACTTCCTGAGTTAAAAAAATTGGCTGAGGAAGAGAGATATCTCCGCGTTCGACAAGAAGCTAAACGAGCCATCGAAAAAATCCAGGACGCCGTAGAAGAAGAAAAACGACCGAAGCCCCCAGCAGAAAAACCCGAGGGACAACAAGGGGCAGGATTACCCTTGCACGGAACTGGCGCCAAGGCTCGTTCTAAGTACATGGATTCGCAAATACGGTGACGTATAATGGTCTCGTGAAAGGAGCTATTTTGACGGGATAATCACGCCATCGGCGTGAACGGGATTGTTCCAGAGAGGTGAAACATCCGGTAAATTACAAGCCCCCGGGCGCCCGGGTCGAACACCTTGGCGCCCTTGGCGTCTTGGCGAGAGAAAATGGAAAAAGGGAAGGTCTCTCGCGAAGACGCAAAGTCGCAAGGATGGAATTGGCGTACAAGTTGTTCGAGACCTTCCCGCGCGGTCATGGCTGCGTCGAAAGAGATACGGTCATCGTCGAGCCCCGCGTTTCGCGGGGTCGCAAAGCCGCGAAGACGCAAAGATGACTGAGAATCACGTAGGGAAAATCCTTGGCGTCTTTGCGTCTTGGCGAGAGAAGATGGGCCAGAAATAGCAGCTTGATACCGTCAGAGTTCTACGCAAAGCGCAAAGAAGTCACGAACAATGAGTCTAATCGGAAACTTGAACGGAGGAGGTATTGGAAATGAGTGAGAAGATGAGCCGACGCAGTTTTGTGAGGACGTGCGGAATGGGTGCTGTGGCAGCGATGGCGGGAGGAATGACCGCGACGGACACCAAGCGGGCGGCAGCCGAGACAGCCTCCGGAAGTGAGCTGAAAAAGGGGGTTATATTCGGCATGTTGCCGGGCAATCTGTCCATAGAGGATAGATTCAAGCTCGCGGCAGATGTCGGGTTTGACGGGACGGAGATAGGCACTGTCCGCGACGCGAAGACGCTCAAGCGGATGATGGCTGCCTCGGAGAAGACGGGAGTGCGAATTCATTCGGTAATGAATTCCGACCACTGGCAGTATCCTCTTTCGAGCGCGAACCCGGAGGTTGTGGCGAAGGGGATGAAGTGCATGGAGATTTCGCTGCATAACGCGCACGATTGTGGTGCAGATACGGTGCTGTTGGTTTGTGCGGTGGTTAATCCCAAAGTCACGTACGGGGAGGCTTATGAGCGGTCGCAGAAGCAGATTCGGAAGCTGCTTCCGCTGGCTGAGAAACTGAAGGTGATCATCGGCATAGAGAACGTCTGGAACAAGTTTCTGCTCAGCCCGTTAGAGTTCGCGCGGTACGTGGACGAGTTCAAAACCCCGTTTCTGCGAGCCTATTTTGATGTGGGGAACGTGGTTCTTTTCGGTTACCCGCAGGATTGGATTCGGACGCTCGGCTCGCGGATCATTAAGCTGCACGTGAAAGGATTCGACGCCAGGAAGAACAGGTTCACCAATCTCCGCGACGGGACGATTGACTGGCCGGAGGTACGGCGTGCTGTGAAAGAGATCGGTTACAGGGGGTTCATGAGCGCGGAGCTTGGCGGCGGTGACCGGGATTATCTCAAGGATGTCAGCGAGCGGATGGATAAGATTATCGCCGGGGAGTGAGGCGCACAAGTTGCGTCTTTTCCCTGTGGGCTGACCCCATGCAGCGGCGCGCGACGTCAAGCGCCTCCCAAGCCGTGTAAAGCAGCTCATTGTGTATCGGACAAACTGCGGCCCGGTTTTGAGAAAGGAATTGAGCTATGAAAAAGGTTTTTCTACTGGGTATTGCCTCACTGATCTGGCTTTGGGGATTGGAAGCCGGCGGGGCGGAGGTGAAGGTCCCGATATGGGGCGTGTTCGAGAGGGCTTTCCGCTCTTCGACGCATCACGCCAATCCGTACATTGAGGTGGAGCTCTCGTGCGTCTTCCGAGGGCCGGGCGGCAGAAAGTTCGTGGCGGAAGGATTCTGGGACGGGGGAGGAACGTGGCGAGTCCGCTTCGCCCCGGGCGCCGCGGGCAGGTGGAGTTACGAGACGTCATCGAACGACAGTAGCCTTGACGGGAAAAAGGGAACTTTCCGGTGCGTGCCTTCAAAGAATCATGGTTTTGTGGGGATTGATCGCCGGCGCCCATGCCACTTCGCTTATTCAGACGGGACGCCGTTCTATTTTTTGGGCGATTCGGATAACTGCTGGGACACGCCGGTCGGCGACGAGGAGCCGTATTGGGGAGGGTGGTTCTGGAAGGACAAGTCCTATCAACGCTACATAGACGCCCGCGCGAAGCAGGGGTTTACGGTCCAGGCGTTCGCCGGCGGGACATTGCTCGCCAAGCCGATTTTCAGAAGCAAGCAGCAGCGGAATGAGGGCGGGCCGCCGTTCTTGAATTACGACCTTGACCGGCTCAATCCGGCTTATTTCCAGTGGGCGGACAAGAGGACGCAGTATGCTTGCTCAAGGGGCTTTCTTTTCGTCGTCATGCTGGGCTGGCCGGATCAGGGTGTGCACAGGATGGACTGGAAGAAGCTGGAGCGAGGGTGGCGATACGTTATCGCGAGATATGCCGCCTACAACGTGATGTGGCTTCTCTTCGGAGAGTACGACGAGGCTGGAGGGATAGCGCGAAAGCTGGTGAATCACTTTGCTGCAATCACCCGCCGGCATGACCCGTACCGGCATCTGCTCAGCACACACACTACGACATCAGATGCTCCCCTCGCGGGAGAGAAATGGCTTGACGTCATCGTCCACCAGTCCCGGGATTGGAACATGGTCGAACGAGACCGCCACCTCGGGAAGCCGGTGGTGAACTGGGAGTGGTATTATGAGAAGACAATGGAAGGAAAGCTCAGGTGGAGCCACATCATCTCCGATGCGAATGAAATCCGGCGGGGGGCGTGGCGAGTGCTGTGTCGGGGAGGGTACATCGTTTACAATCTCATCGGCAAGAACCGGCAGGATTACATGGCAAACCTCAACCGTGACGGCGCGAGGTACTGCCTGATAGCCACGCGGTTCTTCCGGGAGCGAACGCGATTTCAGGAGCTGGAGCCGGCGAATGCGACGGATGAGGGCGGGAAACCGCTCCCTGCGCTGGCGACGAGGGACAGGAAAGAATGGGTCGTCTATCTGGAGCGGTCGAAGGAGGCGGTGTTGGCGGGGAAGAGGCTGCCGCAGGCGATGACGGCGGAGTGGCTCGACCCGCGAACCGGTAAGAGGCGCCCCGCGAAAGCCGCCGGGGCGTCCCGCTGGCGCAAGCCCGATGGCGGCGACTGGGCGCTTCACCTCAAGGCGGACTGAGAGTTTCCGTTCACGCCCTCGCTTTTGGCACAGCAGGGATCAGTCCTTTCCCTGCCGGCGAGTACAGCCGTGCCCAGCCATATCAAGCGTGGGTGCGGCTGCGTTTGAGTGGTGAGAGAGTTCGCTTCCGCTTGCTTGTCGCAGGCTGCGTGTTTCCGAGGGACGAACCGGGAGGGTGAGGCAAGTCCCGTTCCTCACCTCTCTGTGTGCGGATAGGCGTGGCATCCCGCTGGAGGCGGGACCCGTCAGGCATCATGGGCAAATTGAACGGGTTGATGGTCGCCGCAGCCTTCTTTGCGGCCCATTCGGTTGTACCGCCGGCATCTTGTCCCGCGTTCCGCGGTAGGGCATCTTGCTCCCGGTGCCCCGCCCAGGGCGGGGCGGCGTTACACTTGGCAAATCCACGCACTCATACGTAGCCGCACCCCATTTTTGTCTTGACAGGCGAGCACACATCGCTCTAAATTAGCATTGCTTCTTTTAGCGAAACGTCTAACTAGCGCCATGGGGGTGCCGGAGTGACTGCGTTGAACGCAGAGAAGCGCTTCTTATGGTCCAATTCCTACCTTCTTAGCTGTCACTCTCTCCACATGGCAGGTTTTCTCGCAATCCCGTTCATCCCGTTATCCTGTCAAAAAAAGAATACGTCCCCGAAATTGTCAATTAGAGGACTTAAATGCCTATCGGAGATATTGCAGGTTTGGAAAACAATTCCGGCAAAAGGAGGGAAAGATGAACGCAATAGTTTTCAAAAGGTTTTTCGGCTTGCTTGGCGTTCTGTGCCTGATGGTGGTTCCGTACGCCGCGTGGTCCGTGCAAGACAGTTTCGACGAGTTCGACGAGGAGCTGTGGACGCTGTACGGAAACGCCTCACACACAGATGGCTATATTCAGTTGGTGCCGAACGCCGCCACCCAGGCAGGGGCTCTCTTTTACAACCAGCCCTGGAACACCTCCGAGGGCTTTCTGGCAGAGTTTGACTTCTTCCTGGGCGACCACGATGGCGCCGACGGAATGACCTTCGCATGGGTTACGGCGCCGGGCGTGGGGAGCGCTGGAGGCCAGATGGGATTCCTCACGGGCCTGGATGGATACTGTGTCGAATTCGACAATTACGACGGAAACGATAGCGTGGGGACGGATGCAGAGAACCACGTCGGGGTTTCCAGCGCAGGCTCGTTCGGCCAGGCGATCCTTCTTGTTCAGACTGACGACCTCCTCGGAAACGCCATCCCTGATATGGAGAGTAATAGCTGGTGGCATGCTGAGATTTTGTTCGAGTATGGGCAGGTCCAGATGTGGATGTCCAACGACAGTCTCGGTTACGAAAGAACCCAGGTCATGGATTACACCATTGAGGATTGGGAGGATTACGACGCCTATTTCGGTTTCACGGCGGCGACAGGCGACGCCACCAACGAGCACGCCATAGATAATCTGGACCTCGATACGCCCGGAACCAATGCAAGGGCGGGAGACGACCAGTGGGTTTACGGCGGCGACACCGTCACCCTTGACGGGACAGGATCGCGGAAAGCCACCACCTGGACCTGGGAACAGGTCATTGTGGGCGACGAACCCATGATCACTCTCACCCCGGGCGACCCTGGGATTGTCACTTTTGACGCTCCGGGCCGTGACTTAGGATATACTCTCACGTTGCGTCTGACGGTCGAGGGTGCGACCGGTACCGACGCCGATGAAGTCCTGGTCAACGTCAGGTCAACCGGTCCCCCACTAATCGAGCCCGGCAACCTGCGGACGGTCCGCACCGACCGAGGCTTCTGGCTCTACTGGGACAACGTTTTCGACGCGGAGGCTTATCAGGTAGAGATAGAATATTTCCCCGACATCTGGGTGCCTGTTGCCCCGAACGTTACCGTTCTCGAATACCAGATCAAGGATCAGGACCCCGGCAGTGTTGTTCCCATCAGGGTTGGAGCCAAGAACAAGCATGGCGTCGGCGCCATCTCCGACCCGGTGTCCATGTTGATCATGCGGAATCTGCCTCTGCCGGCGGCCGCCGGAGGCACCACGCCGCCGACCGAATATGTGAATATCTTCGGTGTCCCTGTCCCGGGGATGAACAATGGCGCCCACGACGACAGCAGCGATAGCAACGATGGGCAGTTCAAGGCCGAAGATTACGCTGGATATCTCTGGGATACACCGCTCTGGTTCGACGAGATAGCCTATTACACCGGTGGAGTCTTCTCCGACGGCGGTTGGTTCACGGACCTGACCGTTGAGTACACGCAGGACGGCACGAACTGGCTCGAAGCCCCGAACGTCGAGATCACCCCCGATTACAGTTTCGCCAATACGGGGACGAACCGACAGCCTTTTACGATGTACGTGATTAAATTCCCGGTTCTCAGTGGGACCGGCATAAGGATCTTCGGCGCCCCCGGCGGCATGGCCTACTTCACCTCCATCTCAGAGCTGGAGGTCTATGGCGACCAGACACGGGGCGACCTCCTCGTTCAAGGACTGGACGGGGAAGTCCCCGAGAGGGGGACCGCCACTCTCGACGCGAGCTATTCCATGTCGCTGATAGGGGACATTACAAGCTACTTGTGGACCCAGACGGGCGGGCCGACCGTGGCCATCGCCGACTCGACCGCCGCCGTTACGACCTTCGCCGCTCCGGGTGTGGAGGAGGACACGGTTCTCGTCTTCTCCCTGACGGCGGGCGACGGCACCAACGAAGCTACCGATGAGGATGTCCGCATCACGGTGAAGGACGTCACCACCACGGCTGTCGCCGGCGTTGACCAGACAGTTGCGGAGGGCACGGAAGTGACTCTGGACGGTACAGGCTCCATGAGCGCTACGGGCACGCTCGCCTATTCCTGGGAGCAGCTTACGGGTCCCGAAGTGACTTTGAGCGATCCCAACGCCGCTGTGTGCAGTTTCATCGCTCCTGAGATATGGCCCTATGTCCAGCAACTGAGTTTCCGGTTGAGTGTGGACGATGGCGAGGACGGCACGGGCACCGACGTAGTGAACATCAACGTTACCAACGCGGTGTTCGAGACCAAGCCTCTGGGGCTGTACTACTTCCAGGACCTCCTGCACCTGGGTCAGACCCCGCCCGACCGTTTTCTCGGCCCCCTCAATCTCAGCCTCGACACCAACGACTATCTCGCGGATTGGGGCGGCCAGGCCAACGTCAACCCTGTCGCGGGAGAGGCCTACGACTTCACCGACACCGGCATAACCACAACCGTCAATCCGATGATATGGACACCGGAGCATCAGGACAGCGGCTGGTTCGGAACTCAGACCCTCGACAACTTCGGCCAGATTTACCACATCTACGTCTTCTCCCCGGAGGAGCGAGAGGCGCGCATGCACTTCGTCAACGACGACCCCATTCGCATCTGGAACAACGGCGGGGTCGCCGTCGCCAGGGATAGCTGGGACGTCGATGTCGAGCGTGACCAGGACTTCACGCTGGATGAAGGAATCAACTCCATGACCCTCCGGTTCGAGGAATGGGGCGGTGGTAACCGCATTGGCGCCAGGATTACCGACCGCAACAATGCTCCCTACAACGACCTTTCCTACGCCCTTTCGGTTCGGCATCCTCTGCCGGTTGCCTATGGGCTGAGGATCCTCCCCGATTCCTATTCTTCCCCCGGCACGGTCGCCCTCGAGGTTTCGATGAGGGCAGACCCCGACAACCTCCCCGGCACCATAGCCCTCAGGGAGATCCTTCCGGAAGGCGTGACGGTTGCTGATGCCGGCGGCGGCACGCCCGGCGCCGGGACGCTCACGTGGGACCTCGGGAGCGTTTCCTCTGCCGTAGTATCCTATTCGCTGTCGGTCCCGGCGGGTACTACCGCAGCCCTGTCCTTCGCAGGTGATGTCAACGGAGAGGACACTCTCGGAGACACCGAGACGTATGCGGTCCCCTCGGCGCCGCTGTATCTATCTCTCGACATGACGCTTGGGGCCCAACTGAGCTGGAGCCCGCCACCGGAAGAAGGAGCAGGTGCCTATCACGTCTATCGCAGCGTGGACGGCGGCGATTGGGCGGAGGTAGGGTTTACGAGAGAGACCTCCTACACAGAAGGCGTTGCCGAGGGGAGCACTTACAGCTACAAGGTCATGGCCGTCAACGGCAACGGCGTGGAGGGCCCCTTCTCCGACGCCACGGACGCGATGACCGTAACCGTGCCGACAGTCGTGGAGGCGGAGAACTACAACTACGACGGAGGGGAGTATCCCGGATACCGAGAGTGCCCCGCCGCCAATCGGGCGCCCGACTCGGCCACAGTCGGCACGGCGGAGGAGTACGACTTCTACTTCGACAATACCACGGAGGGCGACGCGCGCAACACCTACCGCCCCAATGATAGTTGTGCGATGCAGGAGGACCGGGTAACGCCGAACATCGGATGGATCACTGTCGGCGATTGGTGGCGGTACACCCTCGATGTTCCCGAGCCGGGGCCCGAGGATCCCCCGGACGGCTGGGCCCGGGTAGGGCTGCTGGTAGCCTCCAACGGCACATGTGAGCTTTATTGGGACGAGGGGCTTATCGGAACCGTAACTTTCGCCACAACTGGTTCTGACGACTTCCGCTGGTACGTCCTCGAGGACCCCTTCCGGACAACGCCGGGAGAGCATACGTTAAGGGTGATGTTCGCGTCCGGAGCGATGGACATCGACACCATCGGCCTCGGCTTCAACCAGAAAATAAGTCGCCAGGCCATCTTCGAGGACGACTTCGAGGATTACACCAACCTCTACGACTGGAACGATCTGGAGACTGTCGGCAATTGGGACGTCGTCAATGGCTCCGGCGAGCCGGATGTCGGGTGGCGTCTGTGGAGCACCACGGGCAACTATCTGGGCGACGAGACGGACGACCGGAATCCCGCCATTGCGGGCATGACCGGCAACTACGTGATTTCCGACAGCGACCTCGTTGGGACGGCAAACCTCGACGAGCAACTCGTCACCCCGGACATAGACTGCACCGAGTACATAAGGCTGAAGCTCGATTTCAGCAAGAACTTCAGGGTCTATCCGGACGACTTCGACCACAACCAGATTGCCGAGGTGGACATCCGGGAAGTCGGCGGCGACTGGGTCAACCTGCTGTCCTACAACGTGGACTCGGTTGACCCCAACCTCGATCCGGCGGTTGACAGCAGCCCTGAGAAGCTGGACCTGTCGGCTTACGACGGAAAGACCTTCCAGCTCAGGTGGCACTTCTACGAAGCCACGTGGGACTGGTGGTTCGCCATTGACAACGTCATGGTCTCCGGCGAGCCGAAGCCGACGGAGGTAACTAAAGGGGTCGTCCTGTCGGTCGGTATCGCTGCGGGCAACCTGAGTGTCACGTGGAGCGTGTTCGGTACCGAGACCTACTACATTGACTACACCGCCGATTTGACCGGCGCGTGGAGTGAAGTAGCCGGTCCGCTGACCGGCACGAGCTCGTCGGATGTTGTGATTTCCGGCTCCGCCGGATTCTATCGCGTCCGCGCCGAATAACTCGTCAGCGAACGCACAAGCGAACAGCCCCGTCTTTCCGGCGGGGCTGCCCTTTATTGCGCAAATAGTGTTGAGTCGCCGGAGCGAAGCTTCCCCTAACTCGACTTCCGCACCTGATTGACATTTTTAGCTTTTTTTGACGCTGATTTGGGGATGAAATGGGGATGTTGGGGTATGGCCTCAGGCTTGGGCGGATACCCCGCGAGGGCGGGGGAGGGAAGGAGGAAAGAAGAGGTAACGCAGAGGCGCAAAGGCGCAGAGAATAAGGTGAGAAGGACCCCCTCCTCGCCTCCCGTGGCATGGGCATCTTGCCCATGATTCCCCCACGGGTCCCGCCCTCAGCGGGATGCCACGTGGGGGACGGCTTTTCTTTTCCCCCGAAGGGCACAGCCGGACCCGGCGCCGAAAAATCCCTATCTCAATGTCCTCGCACCGCTTTTGCAACGAAGTGGCCTATGCCGCCCGTAATCGAGCCATTGCAAAAAGCACGAAAAAAAGCTTGACGGGGTGCGGGAGTTCTGTGATTTTTTGTTATGTAGAAGTAAGGGTTGCGGTTTCAAATGTCATGGGGGGCTTCTCCCAAGCTCCTCGAACGGTTTTGGTCTCCCGTTGCAGCCTTTGTTCTTTCTCAAATGTTTTGCCTTGAATGAAAACAAACGGTTTAATTGTTCTAAAAAAGGAGAATTACAGTGTTGCGGACAACATTTTCCCTGTTAGGAATAATGTTCTTTTCCTTGCTTCTCTTCGCACGCCCGGCCGTAGCGGACATTGAAGATGGTCTCCTGGGCCATTGGACGCTCGACGATGGCGTAGCTGACCCCGGCACTACCATCGCCGCCGACAGTGTCGGCGATCACCACGGCACCTTGGTGAACGGCCCCGTTTGGGCCGATAGCATCCTTGACTATGGCGGGGCGCTCTCGTTCGACGGTACCGACGACCACGTCGAGATACCGCACTCGGACGACTTGACTTTTAGCGTTTCGGACAGCTATACGGTCGCTACGTGGGTGAACGTGAGGTCGTTGCCCGGTGCTTGGGCGGCGGTCGTTAACAAGTCGCGAGACTTAGGTTCCTGGTATGGCATCTGGATCGATGGTAGCAACCAATGGTGCGCTGGCACCGAGCCCGAGAATACTTCCGGTAGCGCTGTGACGTTGGGTCCGCACCACGTCGCGATTGTCCAGGATAACGGGGCCGGTACCCGTATTCTGTATCTGGATGGGCAAGTTGATGCCACTGGCTCGGCACAGAACGCCACCGGCGCCGGCGATTTGTGGTTCGGCGGGGCTAAGAGTGTCAATGAGTACTTCGACGGCGTGGTGGACGACGTCCGCATCTATAACAGGGCCTTGAGCGCGGAGGACATCGAGGAGTCGTATAATTGGACAGGCTCGGTGGTTTCCGCGGGGCCCGACCGGAGGGTCGAGGCCGGTCAGACCTTAACCCTCGAAGGCTCCGGACCGGCGGACGCAACCAGCTTCTCCTGGGAGCAAATCATCGTAAGCGACGAGCCTGTTGTAGCGCTCTCCGACCCCAACAGCGCGACAACCATCTTTACGCCGCCCAGCCGCGAGATAGGTTACATCCTGACCTTCCGCCTGACGGTCGTCTCCCTCAGTGAAGGTACACTTAGCGATGAGGTCGCAGTTACGGTCACCGCCCCCAACCCGCCTAAGATCGCCCCCAGCAACCTGCGGACTCTGCGCACAGACCGCGGGTTCTGGCTGTTCTGGGACGGCGTCCTCGACGCCGATGCTTACTCGGTAGAGATAGAGTATCTCCCGGACATCTGGGTGCCTATCGCGCCGAATGTCACCGCTCTTGAATATGAATTCAAGATGCAGACTCCCGGCGACACGCTTTCCGTGCGGGCAGTAGCCAGGAACAGCTATGGGCAGGGCGCCACGTCCGAGCCACTATCTGTCACCATTCTGCAGAATCTCGCCTTGCCGTCTGGGGCGGGCGGAGCTACGCCTCCCCTTCCTCAGGCTGGCCTTCAGGGCGTGACATACGCCGTCTCCCATTACGGCATCGACGGCATGAATAATGGAGCTTACGACGACAACAACGATAGCTGGTACAACAATGAGTTTAAGGCGGAAGATTTCTGGGGCTACCTTTGGGATACCCCGCTGTGGTTCGACGAGATAGCGTATTACACGGGTCAGTTTTACTTCGATGGCGGCTGGTTCACAGACCTGACGGTCGAATATACCGAGGATGGCACGACCTGGGTGGATGCCCCGAACGTGAATTTCGCCCCCGAGTACGACTTCGCTAACGGTCCCGGTGGTCGCGACAACTTCAGCAGATACACAATCACATTCGGCACAGTCAGGGGCACCGGCATCAGAATCTTCGGCACGCCCGGCGGCATGGTGACCTTTACATCCATAGCGGAGCTGGAGGTCTATGGTGACAAGACACGGGGCGACCTCGTCGTTCAGGGGCTTGACCTTGAAGTTCCTGAGAGAGGCACCGCCACTCTTGACGGCAGCCATTGCATGTCGCTGATAGGCGACATTACCAGCTACTCGTGGAGCCAGACGAGCGGGCCGACTGTGGCCATCGCCGACTCGACCGCTGCCGTTACGACGTTCACGGCTCCGCCTGTGGACGAGGACACGGTTCTGGTCTTCTCCCTGACGGCGGGCGACGGCACAAACGAGGGAACCGACGCGGACGTCCGCGTCACAGTGAAGAACGTCACCACCACCGCTGTTGCCGGCGTTGACCAGACGGTCGCGGAGGGAACGGTTGTGAATCTCGACGGTACGGGCTCCCAGACCGCCACCGGCGCCCTCACGTATTCCTGGACTCAAACGGCGGGCCCGGAGGTCACCCTGAGCGACCCAGCCGCCGCGACATGCTCCTTCACCGCGCCTGAGATATGGCCGTACGTCCATCGGCTGACGTTCGAGTTGGCTGTGGACGATGGCGAGGGCGGCACGGGCAGCGACGTAGCGAACGTCAACGTGACCAACTCGGTCTTCGAGACCAAGCCTCTGGCGACGTACTACTTCCAGGACCTCCTGCACCTGGGCAATACGCCGGAGGAGCGTTTTCTCAGCCCGCTCGATATAAGCCTCGATACCAACGACTACCTCGCGGATTGGGGCGGGCAGGCGAACGTTAACCCTGTGGAGGGAGAAGCCTATGACTTCACCGACACCGGGATAAGCACCAGCGCCAACCCGATGGTATGGACGCCGGTCCACAGGGACAATGGGTGGTTCATGTCGGACGGACGCACAGGCCAGGCTCTGGACTACTTCGGGCAGATTTACCACATCTACATCTTCTCCCCGGAGCCTCGCCAGGCACGATTCCATTTCCGTCACGACGATGAGGTTCGCATCTGGAGCAACGGCGAGGTGGCCGTGTCCAGGGAGGGCTGGGACGGCGGCGGAGAGCAGTCGCAGGACTTCGACCTGCACGAGGGAGTCAACTCCATGACGCTGAGGTTCGAGGAAGGGGATGGAGGAAACTACATTGCCGCGAGGCTCACCGACCGTAACGACGTTCCTTTCGCCGACCTTTCGTACGCCCTTTCTGTTCGGACTCCTATCGCCGCTGCGTACGGACTGAGGGCTTTGCCCGTGTCGTATGCTTCCCCGGGGACCGTCAATGTCCAGGTTTCGGTAAGAGCAAACCCCGATAACCTTCCCACGACCATAGCGGTCAGGGAAATCCTTCCGGAGGGCGTGACGGTTGCGGATGATGGCGGCGGCACACCCGGCGCCGGCACACTCACCTGGACTTTCGATGGCGTGTCCTCTGCCGTCATATCCTACTCGCTCTCGGTTCCGGCGGGCAGCACCGCGGGTCTGGCATTCGCAGGGGACGTCAATGGAGAGGACACTCTCGGCGACACCGAGATGTACGCCGTTCCCTCTGCGCCTCAGTACGTATCCCTGGACACGATGTTCGGGGCGCAACTGAGCTGGAGTCCGCCGCCGGAAGAAGGCGCTGATGCCTACCGGGTCTATCGCAGCGTGGACGGCGGCGATTGGACGGAGGTAGCCTTTACGAGACAGACCTCCTATTCGGAAGGCGTTGCCGAGGGGAGCACTTACAGTTACAAGGTCATGGCGGTCAACAAGAACGGCGTGGAAGGCCCCTTCTGCGAGGCGACCGAACCTGCGACGGTAACCGTGCCGATAATCAGGGAAGCAGAGAACTACAACTACGGCGGAGGGCTCTATCCTGGATCCGAAAACTGCCCCGCCGCCAATGAGGCGCCGGACTCCGACACAGTGGGCACGCCAGCGGATTACGACTTCTATTTCAACAACACCTGGCCCGTGGGCGACCCGGCGCGCGCCTACCGACCGGAGGATGATGTGTTCACGGAGCTTCGGGTGGATACCCCGAACGTTGGAGGGATGACCGTGGGCGACTGGCTGCGGTACACCTTTGATGTTCCTGCGCCGGGAGCAGGGGAGCCCACGGACGGCTGGGCCATGATAGGAATCAAGGCAGCCTCGCCGAGCGGCGGGACGGCTGAGCTGTACTGGGATGAAGGCCTCCTCGGGACTGTCAGCTTCAACACGGGCGATTGGGAAGCGTTCGTCTGGGCGCCCCTGGCGGAGGCCTTCCGCACAACTCCGGGAGAGCATACGCTAAGGGTGAAGTTGGTCTCCGGAGGCCTGAACATTGACACCATCGGCGTCGGCTTCAACCAGAAAATAAGTCGCGACGCCATCTTCGAGGACGATTTTGAGGGTTATACGAATCTCTACGATTGGAACGATCTGGAGACTGTGGGCAATTGGGACGTGACCAATGGCTCCGGCGAGCCGGATGTCGGGTGGCGGTTGTGGAACACCGCGGGCGATTACCTGGGCGACGAGACGGAAGACCGAGACCCCGCGATTGCGGGCATGACCGGCAACTACGTCATCTCCGACAGCGACCTCGTTGGCACAGCCGCCCTCGACGAGGAACTCGTCACGCCGGACATAGACTGCACCGACTACATAAGACTGAAGCTCGACTTCAGCAAGAACTTCAGGGTCTATCCTGACGACGCGGATCACACCCAGATTGCGGAGCTGGACATCCGGGAGGTCGGCGGCGGCTGGGTCAAGCTGCTGTCCTACAACGTGAACTCAATTGACCCCAACCTCGATCCGGCGGTTGACAGTACCCCCGAGAAACTGGACCTGTCGGCTTACGACGGAAAGACATTCCAGCTCAGGTGGCGTTTCTACGATGCTTCGTGGGACTGGTGGTTCGCGATTGACAACGTCATGGTCTCCGGCGACCCGAAGCCGACCGAGCCTCCTCCGAAGGGAGTTATCAAGACAGTGAGCATCGCTGACGGCCAGTTGACCCTGACGTGGAGCGAGTTCGGCACCACCGGAGACTACTACATCGAGCGCAGCATTGACCTGCTTACCTGGGAGGAACTGAACGGTCCGATCACGGACACCAGCTCATCCGTGACCATCGTTCCCCCTCCTGGTACTGAAGAGACCGCATACTATCGCGTCCGCTCGGAATGATCTCGCAGCGAGCGTAGAGTCAAACGGCCCCGTCTTTTCGGCGGGGCTGTTCTTTATCCGGAGAACTTGGCGTGGAATCCCGCCTGAGCTGCGCGCAGTCAGGGGCAAGATGCCCAAGGCACTTCTCTTTACGCACTCTGCGGTTTCACCTATAGCCGCCCGTAAGTGAGGGGTTACGTCTTGACTCCATAAGTTTTCTGCCGGAAAGATTGAACGTGCCTGTACGACGCAGTTGTCTGTGTCGCGATGGCTCAGGCTGGGCGCCGCCCAGCCCCTCTCTTCTTTGAGAACGAAAACGGGTCTATCATTGATCCCCGCCTTGGCGGGGCTGGCGGCGGGGTCTGGATCCACTTAAGATTGAACTCGTAATGATTCCAACTGGTAGTCAAGTGAATCACGCCGTTCCTGGCCTGGCATACGGACATGTAACCTTTCGGCTCCGCACTGCTATGACTCATGATGAATTTTGTTCTTCCATCGGAGCCAAGCATCTCATGGGGTGGCCCATCGTCGCTGATCAAACGAATCTTGGGCCATGTTTTACCGCTATCATATGACACCGTCGCGAATAGCCCCGTCACCGGACGCTGTTTGCCGGAAACGTCGGTAACCACGACACGCGGAGTTATTCCCCGGCGGCTTTCGTTCGCAAACGAGGCGAAGAATAGTGGGCCCTCCTTGAGCTTCAGGAGCACCAATCGTTGTCCCCCGCCAATGGGCGGGAAAACGCTCGGCATATAGGTCCAAGACTTGCCCAGGTCTTCGGAAACACTCATGGGCATGTAACGGACTCCGTCATTTTTCCCCTCCCATCTGCTCGGGAAGAACCGCGTCGAGCCCTCCCACATTTCGTTGCCGCGACCGAAAGCTATCAGCCCCCCCGACGGCGGGGTTTGGGCCACACCGGCGTGGATACCAGCTATCGTCCCGCCCGGGTCGAACCAGGTCTTGCCATTGTCGCGGCTGATATGAAGAGCCGTTCCACCGCTCCCGCTTGGCGTTGCGTCAGCGGGCAGCACCAGATACCCTTCTTTTGTCCGAAATACCGACTCTACGACCTGATTACGGCTCTGATGCTCGGGGACGATCGGGCGGGCTTTGGACCACGTTACGCCATTGTCGGTCGAGGTTCGCATGATAATGGCAAGCGGCCCCCATGTTGCCGCGGTCGAAAGCGCGTTGAAATGATAAATCGTTCTATCGCCGTCGTACCATAGAGCTGGGGCGTGGTCGTTCCGGTCCGGAGCGTCCCAGAACGGGGAAGCCGGCTGCCACTCATCTTCCCCGTAACGTATCCGGCTCGCCGCAACTGCTACTTCACGTCCCCGTTCGGTCACGGTCGTGTACCACAACGCCAGAAGGTCGCCATTGGGACATTCGGTGATGGCGGAATGATGGTTGTGACTGTGAAAAATCGGGCCATAAGAAGGCGCCGGAATCTTCACGAAGTTTCGCGGCCCGCGGAAGTAGGGTTTCGTCGGAGCGGGTCCTTTGGCAATGTCGGAAGGTATCTCCTGCTCGACGTTTTGCTGGTAGTTGGGCTTTACCATCGGCGGCAGGGGCGGAGTCTTGGGAAGCTCGCCGATAACGACACGAAATCCGATAAACCAGCTTTTGTCCTCGGGGAGCGTGCCGAGGCGGTTGGCCGAGCGCAGATAATAAGCAACGGTTCCGTGGCTACCACCGCGGGTCACCTTGAAATCGCCGTCGGCTCGTCCTACCGGGTCGGTCTGTTTCCCCTTTTCGTAGGAGCCATACCAGTCATAGCACCATTCTTCCAGGTTCCCGTGCATGTCATACAGGCCCCAGGGATTCGGGTGCGTTTTCTTCACGTGAAGCATTACCACTTCCTGCCGGCCTCGCGAGCGCGGCAGGGAGGGATACCAACTGTTGTCGGGGTTCTTGATGAACTCCTGGGGCAACGTGTTGCCGGTCCAAAAAGGCGTGGTTGTCCCAGCACGGCATGCATATTCCCACTCCGCCTCGGTTGGGAGGCGATAGGGCAATCCTTCCTTCTCCGAGAGCCAAACGCAGAAGGCCCTTGCCTCTGGCCAGCTCACGAAAACAACCGCCTCATCATTATCAATGGAAAATCCGTTCTTTCCGCGAGAGTGCGCGTGTAGCCGATCAAACTGCTCGTATTGCTGGTTGGTCACTTCGGCCAAACCCGTATAGAACGGCTTGCTGATTGTGACCTCATGTGTCGGATGCTCATCATAGTCACCATTTCGAGGAAGCCAGATCTTTCTGCCCCCCATTTCTTTCGCATCCAGGACTTCATCAGGAAGTTCACGCTCTCTGTCGTGTCCCATCAGGAACGTACCTGGCTCGATGCGGACAAACTCCATGCCTATGGAGTTTACGAAACGACTACCCGTGAGCATCTCGTCCGCCGCCCCTGCGAACTCAGCGGAAATCGCGGACAAGCCCACACAAAAAGCAGTCAACAAAAGGCTTGTTTGCTTCATGATTTTTCCCCCTCTCTATCGGGTGTTAATGGTGAGGCAATGCTCGAAGCTCAGCTTGATGCTGATTGAGACTTGCAGCCCGCTTCTGTCGGTTAGAAGTCTAACGGACCAAGCCATTGCTGGTTCGGCATGTAGCGAGCTGAACTACGGTGAGCCCACTCACCTCGATGCCGATTTCAGAAGTATTGTCCGGCGTTCCTTCCTCCGTGTTGTTGAGGCGATTTCCCTATCGGCAGCGACGCACTCAAAACATCATAGGCATATTTCACACGAGCATCGCGTACTGAGAATACCTGGGATGAGCGGGCGTGTCAACGTGCGTTGACGGAAGCCAAAGGAAAACCCGGCAGGACGCTGAACGGGCAAGACCTACGACCGCGGGAACACGACGAGTTGGAACATAATCTTTGTCGGGGTGATGATCGAGGATTTTCGGGTCAAAACGTGCGCACGCGCAACCATCGCGAGATATTGGACTGTGCGGCGCGACTGAGGCAAACACTGCCTGACCTCGCTCCCACTATCTCTCCCGATGCGAGCAACCAGGATGCCGCTGTATTTCCGTGGCAAGGTATGGATGAATCCGTTGTTCGAGAAGCCCGGCTGAAGCCCCGCCAAGGCGGGGCTAAAGCCCGGCAGGGCGGAATGACGACAGCGACCTAATTGAAGGAAGCCAGCCGGATATGCCACGACTCCGCAGCCACAACCAGCAGCCAAAAGGGCTTGACTTTCGCCTCGGCATGAGGCATAAAAGTGCGGATAAGAGAAGCATCCGGGAGTTGGCGCAGCTTCCGGCATTTCTTTGCCACCTTCTTGCTGGAGGCGTTATGGCATTCGCCGATTTGAGGAAGTCTCACACAAGCGCGTCGGAACGACAATGATTCGCACGCATGTGCCAGCCTGGGCGAGATAGGGGTGGCGAGCCCACCGCATTCATTGTGGATTCACCGAAAAAGCTCAGGCCCTTATACGGAACAGCATAATCAATAGCAAGACGAGATTGCGAGGAGGGCAACATGGGAAATCGGTCTGTGATGAAGGTCGCTTGTCGAATTGGGGTGATGGCATGGGTTCTTTTTGAGTGCGGCACGGCCTTGGCTGATCCAGTGAAGGTCCTTGTCTGGGACGAGCAGCAGGCGAAACAGAAGACGGCCTACCCCAACTTCTTGGGCAATCAGATCGCTGCTTACCTCAAGAGCCGTCCCGGAATATCGGTCAAGTCGGCGAGTCTGGGGGACCCCGAGCAGGGTCTGTCGGAACAGGCGCTTGACAACTGCGACGTGCTAATTTGGTGGGGGCACGTCCGACAAGATGAGATTTCCTCGGAGAAGGGGAAGCAGATCGTCCAACGCATTAAGGATGGGAAGCTATCGCTGATTGTGTTGCATTCGGCACACTGGTCCACGCCATTTGTCGAGGCGATGAACGCACGAGCGATGGAAGACGCCCTCCAGAAGTTGCCCGAAGCGGAAAGAAAGACCGCGACGTTCAAGTTTGTTGATGGCAGGCGGTTTGAAGCACCGAAACGGAACACGCCCCTGACTCCCTCTGCGACCTATAACAAGAAGCCGGACGGGGCCACCGAGATCACGCTTAAGCTGCCTAACTGTTGTTTCCCCGCTTACAGAGCCGACGGCAAGCCCAGTCACTTCACCACGCTGTTGCCCAAGCATCCGATCGCGAAGGGGATTCCGAGAAAGTTCACCATACCGCACGCCGAGATGTACGACGAGCCTTTTCACGTCCCGGCCCCGGACAGAGTCGTCTTTGAAGAGCGGTGGGAGATAGGGGAACGCTTCCCGAGCGGTTCCGTGTGGAACATTGGCAAGGGCAAGTTGTTCTACTTTCGGCCGGGGCACGAGACTTTCAAAGTGTACTTCCAGCCGATTCCCTTGAGGATCATTGAGAATACTGTCCACTGGATGGCGGCAGCCGCAGAACCGGATGAATAGACGCGGCAGGGCAGACAGTGAGTTTTGGCTGATGTGTCATCACGCCGATTTGTCGGAGAGTTCAGGCACATTAACCGCGGAACAATTGACAGGGAAATGTTAGTATAGCAACCCCACACGAGCCCATACTCAAGCGGGGTTTCTGTCGGAACTCAGGCAAAATATTGGAACCGGGTGGGACCCGCACAATTATGAAAGGAGATTAAGGATGGAGGACAAAAGAATAACTCGGCGCCAGTTTATTCGCGATAGCGCAGTAGTTGCAGCGGGCGTGGCCGCAGGTCTCGGCGTAGCGGGCGGCGAAAGCGCCAAGGCCGCCGCTGGCGGGGCCGTTGATACGTCCAAGATTTTGAGTTACAACCCGAACATGGAGTACCGCAGGCTTGGCAAGACCAATCTGATGGTCTCGGCCGTGGGTCTGGGGGGGCACTCGGGAAGCAGGGACAAGGAGCGACACGACATCGTCAGCCACTGCTTAGACGCTGGCATCAATTTCATAGACAGTACCGGCAGCGGCGAGCTGGAGAGGGATTTGAGAGCCCTTGCTGGGCGACGCAATAAAGTGTACTTCGGCATCTCGCAAACCGGCCGGGAGCCGCGCAACCCGGAGTTCCGCACCGCCAAGAAGCTGATAGGAGTTTTGGACGATATGCTGAGGAGGGCGAAGATGGAGTACACCGACCTGTGGCGGATCACCATGTACGAGCCGGGCGGCAGACACTCGTTCAACACGAGCTACGAGTCCGTTGAGGCGCTTACGAGAGCCAAAAAGCAAGGCAAGGCGCGATTTATCGGGTTCTCTTCGCACGACCGCCGCTGGTTCAAGTTCATCATCGAATACTTCCCCGAGGTGGAGGTGATTCTCTTTCCTTTCACGACCATGAGCAAGGCCGCTCCGAAAGACAGTCTCTTCCCGGCTCTTAAAAAGTGCGATGTGGGCGCCTTCGGCATAAAGCCCTTTGCTGCCGGCTCGCTATTCACACGCGGCCGGGAGGAAAACTACCGACGAGCGCGTTTGGCCATTCGGTACATCCTGTACACCAACACCGTGCTGCCAATCCCCGGTTTCAACAACGCCAGCGAGGTGGATAATGTAGCCAAGGCTGTGATGGAGCGCCGTGAGCTCGACCTGAAAGAAAAAGTAGAGTTGGACAATGCCGCCAGCGACATGTGGGCCAAACTGCCGGCCGAATATCAATGGCTCAAGGATTGGGAATACGTCTGACCTGTGACCTTCGGCCAGTTGCCGAGGTCGGCCGTCAATAGTTCAACGTATCTTGTGCTCTGCGTTTCCAGCAGCGAAGAAATGCACCGGGCGGGCGTTCTTCCTTCTCTGACATCATTAACGGTGAGCACTCCAGCGGCAAAATCGCGAGAGTTCTACCACACCCGAAGACGATAGAAGCGGTGAGGGGTGTCTGCGATGCCAGTGTCGTGTTGAATGATAATCATGCGGCCCGTCCCTTCGATCTCGGTACCGAGGCAGCGCCACTCTCCGAGCAAGGAATCAGTGTAAAGAACCTGGTATTTCCTGTCGGTCGCCGATTCCCACGACACCACCATCCCATTACCGTCAACGGTCTTCTGAATGATCCAAATAGCCAGCAGATGGGAGTCGTCGGTGGGGCGAGTTCCAGCGGTAAACTCTTCCAGGTTAGTCATGCCATCGTGGTCTTCATCGCCCTCGGGGTCGCATCCTGCTTGCCCGAAATATTGGCGTTCCCAATCGTCAGCGATGAGGTTTCCATCGGCATCGTTGGAGGCCCTTAGCCGACAGGTTGCTTCGACTCTCCAGGCGAAGGTCGAGGGAACGGTCGCCGAACACGAAACATTCTCCCTGTCAGCCATGGAGAACGAGCCGCTTTTGGGCAGGGCATCCTCGAGGTTTAGTTCGGCTATTGTTAATACTACATTTTTGGGCAAACTGGAGGTATCCCATGAGAGCGAGAACTCCTCTCCCGCCGGGACCTGAGCCACCACGGTCCACGAGAAACGCTCGGAGTTCTCACGAAGAATCGAGACCTTTTTCGAGAGGCGGTCGAAGGGCGTTGGCCCCTCTCCGAGAATGTAGCAGGTGAAACCATCCGGCGAGGCAGGCGGCGCCGGGTCAAGGACTTGCGAGCCATCGCCGTCAAGCAGACGAAGCTCCAAGTACCCCTTTTCAACCCCGGAAAGCTTCATATTCAACGTCAAGCCCACGATACCCTCATCTGATTCTGCTGGAGGGCGGGCTGAGCCGGTTGTTCCCATAGTCTGTGTTGCCACCCAGTAGCCTTTGTCCGGGTGCAACGGGGAGTTCTCTCGCACGTACTTTGTCCCGTCCCATCCCCAAATGGAGCCGACCACATTGCCGTAGTCCAGAGGAAGCGGTGTTTCGTCGGCGACAGCGAACATGTTCCAGGTGTGGGAAAAGTTCGGCGAAGGATCGGAAACGGGCAAGCAATCGTATTCCACGGAAGCCGGCGCCACGGTGGGGACCCAGTAGGACTGTAGCGGCTCAAGGGTTGCCGCTGGCACATACCTTGCGCCATCCCATCCCCATACAGTTCCGACAGCTACGCCGCCGAAAACGGACGAGGTTGACGGATTGATCGCTTGCCGAGAAATTCCAACCAGATTCCACCCCGCCACAAGGTTCAGCGTCCGGCAGGCATCGAGTATGGTTACCGCATTGCTCAACTTGGGCGTGCCGGTGTCGTCGCCGTCCCACGGCGTGACCTGGCAGGTTATCGCATCCCCTTTGACGAAGTTCGTTCCCGCCAGGGTTGGGCTCGTCGCCCCGGAGATGTTGCCGCCGTTCTTCTTCCACTGATACCTGTAGCCGGGAGAGTCGCCGTCCGGGTCCGACCAGCCCGAAGGCGTCGCGGTGAGAGTTGTGTTGGTGTACGCGGTCGTGGGAGAGACCGACACCGACGAAATCGAGGGGACGCCGTTGCGAATTGTAACGGAATTACTCAACTTCGATGTGCCGGTGTCGGCGCCATCCCACGGCGCGACCTGGCAGGTTATCACATCCCCTTTGACGAAGTTCGTTGCCGCCAGGGTTGGGCTCGTCGCCCCAGAGATGTTGCCGCCGTTCTTCTTCCACTGATACCTATAGCCGGGAGAGTCGCCGTCCGGGTCCGACCAGCCCCAAGGCGTCGCGGTGAGGTTCGTGTTGGTGTATGCGGTCGCGGGAGAGACCGACACCGACGAAATCGAGGGGGCGCCGTTGCGTATTGTAACGGAATTACTCAACTTTGATGTGCCGATGTCAGTCCCATCCCACGGCGCGACCTGGCAGGTTATCACATCCCCTTTAACGAAGTTCGTTCCCGCCAGGGTTGGGCTCGTCGCCCCGGATATGTTGCCGCCGTTCTTTTGCCACTGATACCTGTACCCCGGAGAGTCGCCGTCCGGGTCCGACCAACCCGAAGGAGTCGCAGTGAGGGTCGTGTTTGTGTATGCGGTAGTCGGAGAGACCGACACCGACGAAACCGAGGGGGCGCCGTTGCGAATTGTAACGGAATTACTCAACTTCGATGCGCCGGTGTCAGTCCCGTCCCACGGCGCGACCTGGCAGGTTATCACATCCCCTTTGACGAAGTTCGTTCCCGCCAGGGTTGGGCTCGTCGCCCCGGATATGTTGCCGCCGTTCTTTCCCCACTGATACCTGTACCCGGGAGAGTCGCCGTCCGGGTCCGACCAGCCCCAGGGCGTCGCGGTGAGGGTGGTGTTGGTGTACGCGGTCGCGGGAGAGACCGACACCGACTCAATTGACGGGGGACGATTGGCCCTGAGGACAACGATATTGATCGTTTCAGAATCACTCTCGGAGGGGAAAGCGTCGTCGGTTACAGTGAAAGTAACGGAATAGTCTCCAGACTGTCCAAACGCGGGCGTCCACGAGAAGATTCCGGTGGAGGAGTTGAGGCTTACCCCTGAGGGAAGCGGCGATGCTGAGTAGGTCAGCGTGTCTCTATCAGGGTCAGTAGCGCTTAGTTGAAAGGAAAGCTCCTGATCTTCGCTTGTGGTCTTATCGCCTATGGAATCAAGAACGGGCGGCAAGTTGACGTACATTCTAAACTCAAATGCTTTCGTCGTCGGCGCGATGGCGCCCCCCTGAATGGCCAGAGAGGTGGTGGTCTTCATGTCCTGCGGGTCTCCAGTCGGCTCGCCGGTCACCAGATCAACCTCCACGAAATATGGGCTGACATCTGCCGGAGCCCCTGATGCATCCCAGGATATGGTCGCCTCCTCACTCGTCGGCACCACCATGACGACTGTCCATGAATACAACCTCTGCCCAGAGACCTGCGGAATCAGGTACATGGAAAGCTTGTTCCATGGCCACTCAAGGCCGCTCGAGATATAGTAATCAAAACCGGAGACCTCCGGTGGTGGAACGGTATCTTTAGATTCCGATTCTCCAGAGCTCAGAAGACCTATCTTCAGAGAATGCTTCGCCTGGGAATCGAGAGTGGAGGCGAGATCAACGGCGAAATACGCCGACTCCGCCGCTTCGCGTATGTTCTCCCCCGGACCCGTTGTACTTCCCTTTCCTGCGGCTTCCGCCGCAACCCAATAACCCTTGTGCGGCTGCAATGCGCTTTCCGCGCGGACGTATTTTGTCCCGTCCCATCCCCAAACCGAGCCGACGACCTCCGGATAGGGCAAAGGAAGAGGTGTCTCCTCCGCCACAGCGAACGCGTTCCATGAGGCAGTGAAGTTCGGAGTCGGGTCGGAGATAGGAATATAATCGTACTGGACGGAAACCGGCGCGGTGGTGATAACCCAGTAGGCACGCAGCGGCTCAACCGATGTCACTTCAACGGATTCTGACCCGTCCCACCCCAATACGCTTCCCACAGCCGCGTCACCGAAGATCGAGTCGCATGACGGGTCGAGCGGCTGGTGTGAGATACCGACCAGATTCGAACCCGCGTGGAGATTCAACGTCTGCGGAGCATGCAACACCGTTATCGTATAATGGACACTGCCGTCAGCCGAAGGGTCACCCACCGGCCCGTTGCCGGCGGCGTCATCGGCTGTGATGAAATAGTAGATGTCCTCGGTGGAGCCGACGGCTATCGGGAGCGAGGCGGAGCCTGAGAGGAAATCGAGTGAACTCCAGCTCGGATCACTGGCGCTCTTGTAATACAACCAAGCTTCCGCCACGCCCACGTTGTCCTCCAGGGTGGCGCTGATGGTCACGCTCTCCCCTCCGGTTGCGCTCGTGTTCCCTGTGAGACAACTGACCGAAGGAGGAGTGGTGTCCTGCGGGAAGGAGTCCTTCCGCGTCGGGTCCGTCCCGCCGACGAATTCTTCGTAGTTACTCCAACCATCCCCATCGCTATCGAGGTTGGCATCATTGGGGTTTTCAGCGTCAAGGATTTCTCTGTACATATATTCCCAATAGTTGGGAATGCCGTCAGAATCGTCGTCGCCGTTGAGATTCTCCACTGTCAGCGAGGCGGCGGCACCGACGTTGCCCGCCAGGTCCTTCTCCCTGATCTGAAGCACATTCTGCGAATCGGGATCGACACTGAAAACAAACTGGGTGGTCTCCGGGGTATCAGTCCATTCGCTATACTGCCCGCCAAGAACCTGATAGTTGCTGAAGTTTGTATCGGTCGGACCGCCATCGAGGCTTAAAGCGACCGTGTTTTGGTCGAGAACGTCGTAAGTCTCGGAAATCACGGGAGATAAGGGAGGAAGAGTATCGCAGATGACAGGATCCGACTCCGGAGAAAAAGGCCCCTCGACCCCTTCCGATGTGGCCGCCGCGACCTTAATCTGGTAAGTGTGGCCATCCTGGCCCGAAACTGCGCACGCTTCGGCGGAGGGATGCTCGGGCTCCAGTTGGTAGTCGCCGCCATCTACGGAAACGTACACATTGTAATAAGCGAAGCTGCCTTGCGGCGGCGTCCAAACGAAATCGAGCTCGGTATCATCGTCATAGCCGACTTCGGCGCAGGCAGAATCGGGCGAAAGGAAACCTGCTGCGAGCAGCCAGGCGAAAACCGGCGCGAACAGGGTTATAAGCCTCATTTTCATACTTCATAGGCCTTTCTCCCCCCATTGCCAATTTCCCCCTGGCAAGGTGTGACCATCTTGAGCAACACGTGTGCCAGAAATAAGACACATCCGCCAAGATTCTTGCCCGTGCCCGTAATAGCCACGTAATACGTGAGATACGAAAGCGGCAGGCAGCGCCGTCCCTCCGCCGCCAACCCCTTGCGGTGGGGAATCGTTCTCAAAAAGGGGCTTCAGCCACAGTAATGTTCCCCTGAGCTTTATTAAGCAGAAGTTCCCCCGGCTTAAGCAAGTTATCTAATTGGTGCGGCGTTAGTTGCCGCAAGAATCAGTTTCCACTGACTGGGTACAGCCCGAGGAGTTGTAACGCTCGCATTTGCAGTGGAGTCGGTTCGGTGAGTTGCCGGAATGTCGGACACGAGGGGTCCGGTTTTATCCTGCAGCGGTTGCGGTAGATGATCCCCAACTCCTCCATCAGCGCCTCGAAGCTGTGCACAGGTAAGCCGGTCGGTGTCCGCCGCGAGGTTTTTTCCTCTTTGCCGATGCTGATTGTCTCGCCGGCGCCACGCGGTCTCGCTTTTTGCGCTGTTCGTCCAGTTCCTCGTCGTCAAATAACAGCGGCGCCAGAGCCTTTCGCATGTGCCACTTCACGTAATAGCTCAGCATACAGATGAAGACGTGCGCCCGCACGCAGTTATCCATTTGCACCTACGTAGGCATCTCGCGATCCCCTACGAGCACAACCCGTGATAGTCCAAACCGCCTCCGCAGCTTCTTCACCTGGTCCGACACCGTCGTCGGGTCTCCTGTATCCCCCGGATACACTTCCACTGCTATCGGTCGCCCATCCTCGTCGGTCAACACCCCGTACACGATGATCGGCGTCCCCTTTTTCCCATCGCGGTCGCACCCAAAGCGAACCAAAGGGCACGTCCGCCCCCCATAGTAACTGCTCGTAAGGTCGTACAGCACCAGCGAGCCATCGCAAAGGTGACGCTTAGCAAGCTTCTTCTCGATCCTCGCCTGACGCCGAAGGAGCCAATCCATAGCCTCATACAGCTCGTCCTCATCGGCGTCCTCCACCTTCAAGTCTTGCGCCAAAGTCGTGGTGTGCCACAGCCGGGTGGTAGCCAGTTTCTAGCAGGGGTGAATCAACTGCTCCGCAACCATGGCAACCGTCAGGTCACGCTCCCTGCAGCGCTTCGACGAAATCAACTTGTCCAATCCCAGTTTTCGGATGGTCCCCAGCACCGCCTCCACATGACCATGAGGAAGGGAGCGTTCCGTGGCGAAAGCCTCTCCCACGGGGACAAGAGCCTCGTCCCGAAGGACTCGACGCAGCAACTCCACCTTCTGCGGCGGCCAGTTGGTCAAATTGTCCAGCGTCGTCTTCTTGATTGTCTTCCCCGCCCGCCTCGCTTTACGCAGCAGGAGAGTCGGACGAGAATTTCGGTTGGGAACTTTATCTATATACACACTAATTATTATACTGATATTATTTGCGATGTCAAGTATTATTTTATCAATACATGGGTACATATTTCCATTCATGTACAATCCTATCCCCTTGAGCTCAAACAGATTACAACGAAAATCAGGCGTTTTTTCCGGGGAACTTCGGGGTAAGCCTGCCCTTACAGGGCGACCCGAAAGTAACTTGTTTTCGTTGTCGGCCTATGGCAATCCTGCCAACTTTTTCCTCCAGCCCTGAAGGGCGCAATATTCCAGCCCAGGGCAACGCCCTGGGAATAGCACGCGACGAAATGCAAAAGCTCTGAAGGGGCGTGATAAGGCCCGCGTACCGTGGGGTTCGCTCCAGAGACAGGACAGCGGCTCTCCGTGCCACTGAAAAGGGGCCCACACCCCACGGGACCTTAGTACAGGTGTTCGTAAATACGGCCACATATTGTGGATGCAAAATCTCATGTATTTCATAGCTTTTTCCTCTTTGCAGCACCTGAGTACGTGGCTGAACTTGCGAACCACAAGACTTAGCAGGCGGGCAGGCCGGACCATGAAATAGCGCAAATGTGGGCAAGCTCTCGCAGAAGAGCATGGCCCAAAGGCATAGAGAACCTTTGATCTTTGTTGGACGAATGCAGCCGTATTTATAGTCAAAAACGCTGGCATACCGGCTGTCGGTTGGTTGCCGGGGCCCCTGTTAGGCACGGGCTTCAGCCCGTGCTTGGCGTGCGGCCCGGACTCCTTAAGCCGGCTTCCGCCGGGCTTCTCGGCCAGGGACTTTAGCCGTTCTCACCAGCCCCCGGCGGTTTTTCCTCCTTCCGGCCGGAAACGTCATCTCTGGCCGCGCTTTCCAGCGACTCCTCGTTCTTCGTATGCGAGACGACCTGAGAGCAGATGCCGTGAAAAACATGTTGCGGCATGGATGAATCCTTTTAGTCGAGAAGCCCGGCTGAAGCCGGTGGCTGAAAACTGCTGCCTCGGATCGTGCCCGCTCAGGCTGATGCATCGCTTAAGCCCTGCGTCTGTGTGCCATTATGGGGATTGATTCCCGATGCGAGTGACCACCGACTGAAGCCGGTGGCTAAATGGTGCTCGCGAATACAACTACATGTTTTTCGTGCAAAATCTGGTCACTCGCGGGAGTTTCTGCCTTTTTGAAGAATGGAATACGTGACCGAACTTATGAAGCAAAGCACTTAGTGCTTGAATCGAGGCCGCGCGCTTTGCTACTTTCTGTGCGCTGAAGGTGGCACATCACAAAGGCAAAGGAGCCCCGCAGGATTGGGAGATGCGCCGAACGTACGTGCGGAGATTTATCCTTTCGCTCACTCTGGCCGTTTCAATATGCCTTCCCGCGCTGGTTGGCGTTTTGCAGGCGTCTGAAGAAGCGGCGCAGCCCCGCCCCGGCGGGGTTGATCCGCGGGCGATGAAGTTTCCTCCACTTAACTTCCAGGCGCCCAAGGTTGACCGGACGGTCCTGCCGAACGGAATGGTCGTTTACATGCTCGAAGACCACCTTCTCCCCCTCATCAACGTAACGTCCGCGGTCAGAACTGGCGAGATATACGTCCCCGCCGCCGAGAAAGCTGGCCTCGCTTCCCTGGCAGGCTATGTCATGAGAAGCGGCGACGCGAAAAAGATGACCGCCGACGAGATAGATAAAGCCCTCGAATACGTCGCCGCTTCCGTCACCGTGGATGTCGGGAGGGAAAGAGGCACCGCCAGCATCTTTTGCCTCGAGAAGGATCTTGACTCGACGGTGCACATAAAAAAGCATATAAACCAATGGAACGTTCTCCTCAGGCATCTCGGATTGGAAAGGCTCAACCCGGACTTTTATGCGGTTTCAGTGATAAACTTCATTCTTGGCGAAGAAGTACGTTGACTCTGGCAGAATAACGCTTCTTGTCGTTGGTAATGGTGAGGCCCGGAAAAGTTTTGGCAAGAGTTGGGGAGAATTCAATACGATCGAACTTTCCGCGCTGGAAGCAGGCAAATGAGAATGTGCAGCATAGCGATATGCTTTCTCCTTGCGGCAATAATGGTGACCGGGTTACGCGATGCGCGGCCTCAGGAAGATCAAGGAGCGAGAACCCTTAGGGACCTCGCTCGATGGCTCCGCAACGAGGCTAAGCGTCAGATCGAAGGGTGCCGCCGCCTTGCCCGTGATGGGGTCACCCAATGTTTTACCCCAGACGGCGCTGGGCGGTACGGAGCCCTATGGACCCGGGACTTTTGCTACATGGTGGAAGGATATGCCGAAGGCATCAGCAATGCGGACTTACGAAACGCCGTGGGCTACTTGCTGAGGGGCGTTCGCCAGGATGGAGTCGCCCCTGACCGAGTACAAGCCGATGGGCAAGCGGTTTACAGTGCAGGCTCCACCGAGAATCCGGTCGGAGAAGCCCCCACCGATAATGCCCAGTTCCTCGTCAAACTGGTCGAGTTCACGGTTAACCGAACGGGCAATGTAGAAGTTTTCACAAAGCATGCAGCGACGCTGGAGAAAGCGATGAGAAGTATTCCCCGCCGAGATGATGGCCTCGTTTTTATTGATCCGAACGGCCCCGGTCGCTCACCCTATGGTTTCACCGATTGCATCCGCAAAACGGGGGCCGTACTCTTTTCTTCGCTACTCTATTGGGAATCGGCGCATTGCATGGCGCGGCTTTACGAAAAAGTGGGGCGCGGCGAAGAGGCGCAGCGGTGGCGCCGCGAAGCGAAACGGGTGCGAGATGCTCTTCGCGCTCTCTGGGATGAGAAGGAGAGCATCTTTTTGGCGGCCACACAGGACTGCCGCCAGCCCGACGTTTGGGGGAGCGCTTATGCTGTGTTCACCGGGGCTGCCACTAAACAGCAGGGGTGGGCTATTGCCCGGTGGCTGGACAAGCACTACCGCGAAATTGTGTGGCAGGGTATGGTTCGCCATATCCGCGAGCCAGAAGGGTGGCAAAGCTTGCTGCGGCCCTTGCCCGCGAACAATTATCAAAATGGGGGTTACTGGCCTGTGCCCGGAGCATGGGTTATCCATACCCTTCGCCGTGTCAACCCGCAGCGAGCGAGCCAGATGCTCTTCGATCTTCTCCAACACATGCATGAGCACGGTGTCAACGAGTGGGAAAACAAAAACGGCGCGGTCGGTGTGCGCGATTACGTTGCCTCAGCAACGCTGACGCTCATTGCCGTGCGCGAGGAGGAGCAACGGTCTAAAACTGCGCAGTGATTTGTCTTCTCATAAGCGTCTTCTGGGACCAAAGCCTATGTATTTTCCGGACGAAAAGCTGTTTTTAAAACTCGCCGAGAAGGGCAACCTGATTCCGGTTTACCGGGAGTTCCTGGCGGATATGGAGACGCCGGTGTCCGCTTTTCGGAAGATTGACAGCAGTCCTTTCGGGTTCCTTCTGGAGAGCGTGGAAAGGGGCGGCAACGTCGGGAGATATTCCTTTCTGGGCAGCGACCCGCGGGTTATCTTCAAATCGAGGGGAAAACAGATAACCTTGATTCAGGACGGCGAGGTCAAGGAATACTCCGTCGAGGGCAACCCGCTGGACGAACTGGCTCGCCTAATCTCCAAGAACAGGCCCGTCGAATTGCCGGAGCTTCATCGCTTCACCGGCGGCGCCGTCGGCTACATCGCCTACGACGTCATTCAGTACATCGAGGACATCCCGCAGCGCAATGAGGATGACCTGCTGCTGCCCGAGCTCTATTTCATTATCACAGACACCGTCCTCATCTTCGACCACGTCAACCGCACTCTGAAAGTCGTCTCCAACGCTATCGTTGATTCCTCCCCTCAGGCGGCGTACCGAGAAGCCATCGGGAGGATAGACCGCGCCGTGGGGATGCTCTCGCGTCCTCTTCAGCCTTCCACCGTCGGCATCCGCGGTCCTCTGCGTTACCCCGAGGTTCGCTGTCCGTTCACCAAGCAAGAGTTCAAGCAAGCGGTTCGCCAATCCAAGAAATACATTAGAGCAGGGGACATCATCCAGGCCGTTATCTCACGGAGGCTGGAGATGTCGTCTTCAGCCCGCCCCTTCGACGTTTATCGGTCGCTGCGAGCAGTCAATCCCTCGCCTTACATGTATTATCTCAAACTGGACGACCTGGCGATAGCCGGCTCCTCGCCGGAGCTCCTCGTCAAATGCGAGGACGGCCTCGTCGAGATTCGCCCCATCGCCGGCACGCGGCCCAGAGGCGAGACGCCGGAAGCTGACCTCGCTCTCGAAAAGGAATTGCTTTCCGACCCTAAGGAACGAGCCGAGCACATCATGCTCGTTGACCTCGCCAGAAACGATGTCGGAAGAGTCGCAGAATATGGCAGCGTCAGAGTTCCCGAGCTGATGGCCGTGGAGAGATATTCGCACGTCATGCACATCGTTTCCGACGTCGTCGGCAGACTGAAAAAAGGCTACACTTCCTTCGACGTTTTGAAAGCCTCGTTCCCTGCCGGCACGCTCTCCGGCGCGCCGAAAATCCGCGCCATGGAAATCATCGAAGAGCTTGAGAAAACCAGACGCGGCCCCTATGGTGGAGCCGTCGGATATTTCAGCTTTTCCGGCAACCTCGATTCCGCAATCACCATACGAACCGTCGTCATGAAAGGCGGCAAGTGCTGCGTTCAAGCCGGCGCCGGCATCGTCGCCGATTCCGACCCGGAGAAAGAGTTTCAGGAAACCGAAAACAAAGCCAAAGGGATGATAAAAGCCATCGCCCTCGCGCAATCGTTCGGGTAGCTCGTTTCCGGGAACAGAGGTGGCAGGCCGAATCTGCGTCTTTGCTGGCTTCCCTGACGGAGAGAAGAGTGCAAAACGCAGAGACGCAAAGGCGCGAGGAGGATTTCGTCGTGATAGTCGTCATTGACAACTACGATTCGTTCACCTACAACCTCGTGCAGTATCTCGGCGAGCTGGGGGCGGAGCTTGAAGTCTTTCGGAACGATAAGGTTGCCGTTCGGGAAATTGACGAACTGAAGCCGAGGGGCATCGTCGTTTCACCCGGCCCCTGCACGCCCAAAGAAGCGGGAATCTCAAAGGAGGTCATCCGACATTTCAGCGGTAAAGTCCCCGTTCTCGGCGTGTGCTTGGGGCATCAATGCCTCGGAGAAGCTTTCGGAGGAAAAGTGGTTCATGCCCGCCGGCTCATGCACGGGAAAACGTCCATGATTTACCACGACAAAAGCGGCATTTTCCGCGACATCCCGACCCCTTTCGAGGCGACGAGATACCATTCTCTGATAGTTTCGCGTTCCGGTCTCCCGAAGGTTCTTCGGGTCACCGCCTGGACCGATAAGGATGAAATCATGGGTCTGGCGCACAGCGAGCATAGCACTTGGGGAGTTCAGTTCCACCCCGAATCCATCCTCACCGTGGAGGGGAAACGCATACTCAAGAATTTCCTGGATATGACGTGACGGACGAACAGGGCGTGACTGCGAACCGGTCGCAGATTTGCAGGGTTCACCACGGTCAGCGTCAGCGAGGTGACCACCGGTGGCACGGGCGTCTCGCCCGTGGTCAACGTCGTGGAGGCGTTACATGGGCATTTTGGTTCTTTTTCTAAAAGAACGTTCCAGGAATCCCCTTTCGGCGGACCGCGGACAATGGGCCCCAATCTTCTTTTGAAAAAAGAAGCAAAAATGCCACCAAAATACAGCCGCCCCCAGCGAACATCTGTGGCGGGGGCAATACCCCCTGATTCCCGGATAGACCGACATGAAAGGCAAAATCCGCAACGCCTTCGGGCGTGCTAAAGAGTCAATCCAACGCCTCACTAAGGGTTCGCGGGAATTCCTAAGCGGAGAACTCGATAAGGTCAAAAAGTTCTCCAAAGTTCTGGCTCGCGAGATCATCGCCCTTTTCGTCATGGCCATCGTCGCGGGTATCGCCCTCAGCTCCCTCCTCAAATCCTTCGTGTTCGACCTTGTCATGCCTTTTGTGGGACTTGTCTCGCCTGAGGGGAACTGGCGAAAGCTCTGCGTAAGAATAGGAGCGAGCGAGCTCAAAATCGGCAACTTCCTCGCCAACTTCATCTTTTTCCTTCTCGTTGCACTTATAATTCTTCTCATTCTGAGACTGATGCCGAGAAAACCCGATCTTACCTTCCCCGAGCTTGTGAGGACCTGCCCCACCTGCGGCGAGCTCCTTCCCCCGGGCGCCACAGAATGCAGCAACTGCGGCGAGTCACTCCCCCGCCTTTCCAAAGAGGAATAGCCTCAACCCCGTTTTCCCACTTGCCTGGGGGAGCATCCTCTTGGGAATGAAGGAATTAGCGTCTGCCCGCATGCGCGCGGCTAAGCTGAAGGGAGGGCAGAGCCCATCGCAATAGATAACTAATTTTGGTGGATTTTTGACAAATAGTGATATTTGCGCTTGACAGCACAATATGTTGTGGCATAATGGTCTTAAGGTCTAAGGAGTGTTCTTTGAAAAGCGCCTCCGATGAGGTGCGAAGGCTCACCTCCGAGGTCTGTTTGTCCCTTGTCCAACGGATGGCCGTTGTCCGGACAAGTGCCCGCAAACCTGGTTTGCAGGCTGAAACAGAGGTTGCTAAACATTGCCTCTGACCCACCCACAGCGGTGGGGATTCTGTTGGCGCAGTGCAGGCCGTATGCGTCGAAGAGCGCGGAGACGATGGCAACCAAAACCCGACCCGTTGATCGTCTTGCCGCCTGAAGCGCGTGCGTAACCCGCTGGTTGACCTATCTTGCCCCCAGGCCAACAGATACAGAAAGACGGTTCAATGTTTGTGCCGTCTTCTTTCTGCTAGGGTTTCGCGCGCTTTCGCCTGTCGGGCGGAGCCGTGAACTCTCCAAGGCAAGCAGACAAAGATGGAAAGGAGGTGATGGCAAGATGAGTTCTAGCAAACGAAGAGCGATTTCGGAGGCGCTAAAGCGAGCAAACGGCTCCATTGCGTTGATCCAAACAATGCAAAGGACGGCTCGCGGGAGAGGCGTCCGGGAGCGGATGGCTCGGCACCTGCGCGAGATGCGGCGCCTGAGACGGGAGCTGAGAATCATGAACCAACCCAATTCTCGGCACTCGCTCTCAAGCGTGACGACCGTAATGGGTCGCATTGTCGAGCTCATATGCGAGGTGATAAGCTTATTCGCTCCCTACACCTAGAAAATTACGCCGAGAGGCGAATAATGGATATAGCCAGTCTTATAAAGGTTCTCAGGCTTGCAGCTGGCATGAAGCAGTCGCAACTGGCTTCGCGCGCCGGCATGTCTCAGAACTATCTCTCGATGATCGAGAATGGACGTAGACAGCCGAGCACCAAGATATTGGAGCGTCTGAGCAGCGCTCTGAATGCTCCCCTGCCGTTCCTGGTGATGTACCGCTCAGGCAGTCCGGAGAATCTGGGTGCCGAGGAGAAGGAGCTGTTTGAGAAGCTGAATGAACTATGCTTAGACTTCCTCAAACTCAAGCTTGGTCTGGAGTCGAAGACCGATGCGGACGCTGCGAGCACTGAACATCAAGAAGGTTGATCACTTAGGCAGGCTGATTGGCCTACCGCCTGAGACGCTTAGTGCGCTTTGCCGACGCGTTGATAGGCTCTACGCTCGCCGCGAGATCAAAAAGAAGTCCGGCGCTACACGAATCCTGTATGTGCCGAACAGGCACCTCAAGGATGTCCAACGAACGATTAACCTCCTGCTGCAACGGGTCGAGTTGCCGGATTACATGCACGGGTGCCGGCCGGGCCACTCCATCGTGCTCAACGCGGTGCCTCACGTGCGCAAACCCATGGTTGTGAAGATTGACGTCAAGGACTTTTTCGGGTCTGTTCGCCGGCACCACGTTTATGAGATGTTCGCAAGATTGGGCTCCTCCCCAGATGTGGCACGCACGCTGACCCGGCTGACAACCTACAAGTACCAGCTTCCCCAGGGGGCTCCGACAAGCCCGGTGGTGGCCAACCTCGTGTTTGCACCCACCGCGCGCAGACTTCATGGTCTTGCCAGAGCACACCTGGGAGACTACAGCGATTTCGTTGACGATAATACCCTTTCCGGCCCGGCGCACATTGCTCGCCTTGTGCCCCTTGCATGTAAGATCGTGCGCCAGGCTGGCTTCGCGGTTAGGGTGGAGAAGACGCAGGTACTTGCGAAGTGCAGTGAGCAAGTTGTGACCGGCGTGAGAGTCAACACTGGTATAGACGTGCCCGACTCGTACGTTGAGGAGACGGAAAGCCTGATCAAGCGTTTTGCTCCCCAGCCCCGGGCTGAAGCCCCGGTCGGGCGCGCTCAGCTTGAAGGGAGGATCAACCACTGCAAGATGTTGAATCCCGCTCGGGGTCGCCGCCTGAGGAAGATGCTCGACCAGGTTCAGGACCTCGAGTAGGCTCCTAGTCTCGCCCCATCGTTGCGGCTCCCCCCTACTTGGACGCCCGCGCACTGAGAAGGCTCCGTCGCTCAATGGCGGATGTCATGCCGGGGTGCAGCGATTCCTGGGGCTGATCCGAACGCTGGAAGGGGACCCTGGGTCTCAATGGACGGAGCAGGAGAAGCAGGGGTCGTAGGCTCGGACGAGCAGCTCGCACCATCGTCTTATTTCTTTCATGGGCCGGTCTGCAATGCGGTCAACCATTTCCTTCATATCTTTTTCGATCATCATGAAGTTGTGGGCGGTGGGCGTGACGATGTTCGCTTTCTCGACGATCCCCCTGCGGTTGAAGGCGTACCAGTGGTAGTCGAGTCCTCTCGGCGCCTCGGTTATCGCTCCGGCCTTGCCCGCTCGCACCTGTACGTGCGGCTTCTCGTCCTGGGGTTCGAGCGATTCTATCATTTGAATGCAATCCTCGATGCCATGAACGATTTCGATGGCCTGGGCAAGGTTGTTGTGGAAGGGATTGTAGTCGGGGACAGTGAATCCAGCCTTTTCGGCAAGCTCCTTCGCCTCGGGGAAAAGCTGGTCGTATTTGAGATTGACGCGGGCCAGGGCGCCGACCATGACAGGCTCGGTCCCGTCTCGCCGCGTTTGCTTGGTCATAGCGTACGGCATTTGATACTCGGAGAAATGCTCGTAGTAATCGTCCTCCGATATGCTCAATCCCTTGTTCGAAATGATGTCGCCGATTTCGATGGCGTAACTCTGTTCGTTGCGAATTGAAACGAACTCCCTCTCAGAGCCGAGTCCCGCCAACTCCTCGAAATCTGCCACCATCTTGAGGGTCTCAACGGCATCCGGCTTGATTTTGACCAGCGCATCCCTCGCGGCCCGAAACTCTCGGGCGGATGGAATCCGAGTAAATCCCCCGACGACGGTCGCTACCGGGTGAATTCCTCGGCCGCCTCCCACCAGTTTGGTGAGGTTGTTTATGGCAGTGCGCATCCGGAGAAGGCGTGCGACAACGTCTGGAAACCGCTCCAGCATTGAAGGAAGACCCGGATACCCCTGGTAGTCGGGCAAGACGAGGGCGTACAGGTGCACGATGTGGCTGGAAACCACCTGGCTCATAGCGAGAAGCCTTCGCAGCAGGACTGTTTGGGCGCTGGGTTCTATGACCATCGCCTTTTCGATGACCCGAATCGAGGTCGTCATGTGGGAAACCGGGCAGATGCCGCAAATGCGAGCCACGATGTCGGGAACTTCGTTATAGCTTCGTCCCGCGAGAAATCCTTCAAAGAACCGGGGCGGCTCCCAGATTCGCAGCTCGACCGATTCCGTCTCCCGACCGGCGACGGTTACTCGTATCGCAGCCTCGCCCTCGACCCTTGCAACGTAATCTACCTTGATAGTCTTTTTGCTCATTTTTGTGCTCACATGACGAAACCCAATGGGATGTCGGCGACCGTGCACCCGCCGCGGGCATCTTGCCATCATCGTTGGTTGCGACGGAACAAGGCCCCGGCGCCTCAGACACCGGTATTACCGACCTCCCGCGACCCTATGAAACTCGACGGTCGGATAGCCAAACATGCTGAACCGCCGCACAATCTCATCAGGAGGCAAACCCATTTCCTCAAACCGCTGAGCGAGGGCGGTGGAGTTGGCGTTGGCCATCGGCCCCCAGCATCCGTAACATGCCCGCCCATTGCTCGGACACATCGCTCCGCAGCCACCGTTGGTAACCGGCCCCATACAGGGCAGATTCTGCGTCAACAGCAGGCACGGGTTGCCCTTCATTTTGCACTCCACGCACACGCAGTGCTCGACCATGTTTGGTTTCTTGTCGAGCAGGAGAGAGGTTATCAGTTCGTAGAGGTCTCTCTCCCCGACAGGGCAACCCCGAACGACAGCATCAACTATGACATATTCACTGACGGGGTGCGCTCGCATCGAGTGCAGAGTAGAGACATCCTCATAAACTCTCGCTTCGACCTCCAGCTCCGGGGTCATATTTTTTATTGCCGGGATGCCGCCGTTGACAGCGCAAGCCCCTATCGGGACAAGGTATTTGCTGTTGCGGCGGACCCTCTTCAACTCATCTGCCTGTTCGGCTTGGGTTATCGCTCCTTCGACGAGAGCGACGTCAAACGGCCCTTCCTCTGACCCGGAATCGGTCTCCATTTTCCCATAGACGATGTCAACTACTCCCAATACTTCTTTCAGGCGCTCGATGAAATAGATGAGTTGAAACTGGCATCCCGCACAACATGTGTATTTGAAAATCCCCACTTTCGGTTTTCGCATCGAGTCCTCCTACAGCAGCGTATCCGGCAGGCCGCTCACTTCCTCGTAGCGGAAGACCGGGCCATCTTTGCAGACGAACTTTGGCCCGAGCTGGCAGTGCCCGCAGTGGCCGGTGCCACACCTCATCCTCCGCTCAAGAGAGACGTATATCCTCGACGGGGAAAAGCGCCGCAGGAGCAGCCCCCTCGCGACGAACCTCATCATTATCTCCGGCCCGCACGTCAGCACGGCTGCGTTATCCGGGTCTATGTTCATTTCCGGGAAAAGACCAGTCACCACCCCGATATGCCCGTTCCATTCTTTTGCGGGCGGAACCTCATCAACCGTCAGCAGAAGCGTCGTGTCGGGCTGGCTGCGCCACGAATCAAACTCCTCATGATAAACCAGCTCGTCGGGCGTTCGAGCACCGAAGAGGATTACGATTTTCCCGTACTCTCGCCTCTTGCCGAACACCTCCAGGAGAAACGGGCGCAGCGGAACCATACCTATTCCGCCCGCCACAATGAGGAGGTCTTTCCCTTTCACCTCCTCCAGCGGCCACGCCGACCCGAACGGGCCGCGAACGTGAAGCACATCGCCTTCCTTCAGCTTGAAAAGTCCCTTTGTCACCCGCCCCACCGCCCGGATCGTATGCTCGAAGCTGCCGTCGGGCTGTGGGGGAGAGCTGAACGTAAAAGGCGCCTCGCCGAACCCCGGCATTCCCAACATGTTGAACTGGCCAACGAGAAAGGCGAGCTTTTGACCCTCATCCCCCAACCGGAGTTTGAACGTCTTGGTGTCCGGCGCATGGTCCTTAGTCGCTATGACGACGGCTTCCCTGGGAAGCTGCAAGTTCATTTTCTCTCCTCATCGGCCCGAATCTCGGCGGCGATCTCCGTTAGGTCTATTCCGGTGGGACACCAGCTCATGCACCGCCCACATCCTACGCAACCGAAACAGCCGAATTGCTCCACCCAGTAGCTTAACTTGTGGCATACGAACTGCCGCAGCCTCCCCTCCCGGGTCGAGCGGAAGTTTCCGCCGTGGACTTCGGCGAACCTCTCGTCCTGGCAGGAGTCCCACCGCCGAATTCTCTCGATCACTGACAGGTCCGGTACCGCCCGATCCCGAACGTCATAGCAGAAGCAGGTGGGGCAAACCGCGGTGCAGTTGGTGCAAGAAAGGCATTTTACTTCGCCCACCAGCCGCCATACGGGGTGGCGGGCATTTCGCCTCAACAACGCGGGCAGGTCCCCGGTGTCCAGTTTCTTGTGAAACCTCTCCTTGGCGGCAGCCTCCCTTCTCAACTTCTCGCCGATGTCGTCCGGCGAGGGAGATGATGATTTCACTTCGGCAATGAGCTTTTCGCCCTTCTCCCCGAAAGTTTCCACAAGAAACCGGTCTCCCAGGTCGGTCAAGAGGGCATCGCAACCCTGAGGGGGCCCCTGGCCCATCCAGTAGCCAAAGAACGGGCCCGTGCCCATCGAGGCGCAAAAGCAGTTATCCGCCACATTTTGGCAGTTCAGGCCCACGATGGCAACATTCGCCCGGGCCGCTGCGTAATAAGCATCCTTCGTCTTCCCGAGAAGAGTCCGCTCCAAAACGAGGAGACCGTGCAGGTCGCAAGGATGCACGCCCAAAAGGACACGCTTTTCTGCCTGAGGAAGCACCTCTTCGATGCGGTATCCTTTCCCTGTTCTGACGAACCGGCCCGTTGTCTGCTCGGGCGCATAGATGGTCTTCGAGGGCGGGATCATCGTGCTGGAATACTCCCAATCTATCTGCTCTGCTCCTTCGATTTGGCGAAAGGAGGTGAGCTTCCCCGAGGTCACGGGGGCAATGACCGCATGGTTCTCCTGAAGCCTCTCAACCCAAGCGGCTATATCTTCTTTCCTTATGATTTTGGAGGATACCTGATTGCCCATACGTACCTGCCGCCTCTCACAACCGTGGAGGTCTTTTCCCCCAGTCGTACCATTTCCACACGTCCTGGGTGAGGTCCTCGTACGTTTTCCTCAACTGCTGGAAGAGCCGTGCGTTTTCTATGGCGATGGCGCCCTGGTTGGCAAGCGCTGTCAGGAATTCCTCGTCATCCGCCGTGAACCGGTACGGCGCCGAGGCATAAACATGAAGAACACCGACAGCTTTCCCTTTGATTTGGAGAGGTAGGCCGAAAACGGAGCGGATACCCTCTTTTTTGGTCTCGTCCGGATACTGGAGTTTCGAGCCCATTTCTTCCTCGCTCACCCGCACGGCCTTTCCGGATAGAGTCTCGCGGCCGAGAGGGCTTTTCTCGACCTCGACCTTTCCTTTTTCGACGTATGTTTCGCTCAATCCGTATGTTGCTTTGACCTCCAGATGCTTTCCTTCTTCGTCAAGCAATCGGAGGGAAGCCCCCTTGAAATTCAAGGTCTCGGCTGCGCACCTCACGATGCTGTCCAAGACATTATCGAGGTCAAGGCTTGAGCTGATGGCATGAGCCACTTTCCCAAGAGCATGCCTCTCCTCGCGGATTCTGAACTTCTCAAGCGTATTTCCCCCCTGTGCGGCGAGCATCTCCGCGGTGCCGATTTCCTCGGGGGTGAACTGGTGAACCTCCGAGCCATATACACGTAGAACGCCAATAATCCTTTCCTTCACCCGCAGCGGAACGCACAACATGGACATTATGCCTTCCCGGGCGGCTTGTTCCGGGTAAAGCATGCAGCTTTCTTTGGAGCAATCCGCGATGTCCACGACCTTGCCTCGAATGACATCCCCGTCCAGAGGCGCCTTGGACAGCTCCACAGGCCCCTTGCGAAGATATTCCTCGCTTAGACCGTGCGCCGCTCCGAGCTCCAGAAGCTCCCACTTCTCGTCCAGAGACCGCACCGAGCACCCCTTGGCGTTCATCACACGCGCGCAGCCCGAGACCAGAACGTCCAGCGCCTCCTGCCGGCTGTCCGCGGCGGCGAGGTCCACGCATACCCGACACAGCCCGGAAGAAAAATCCTGACCCGATTTCTCCATCGGTAACCTCCTCTGTAAACTTCAATGACCTTATCCGCCGTGCTCTCCCGAGCGCAGCTTCCTCAGTTCGCCTCTTTACTCACCGCGCCCTTTTGCAACACAATACAAGAAAAACGGTAGAATTAAGCACAGCCACTGGCGACATGTCAAGGGGCTTTTTCACGATGAGCTCCCAATACTTTACACAAGGTTTTGCTCGACGCACCCGATCAAACCTCACACGACGCGCCTTCCCTCTGATGAGCCTTTTGCCGTGAGAGACGGGGCCGGGGAGAACTCCGCTTCGAATACTATTTGCGGAAAGTGCGTTTGAGCGCCTCGTAGGAAGCTATCTTATCCATCCTTCTCTTATGGCGGCCCGCTGTAAATTTCTCGTTTAGCCACACGTCAACCATCCGCAGAGCCGTTTTGTCGTCGAGAAACTTCCCCGGGAGGCAAAGAACGTTTGCGTTGTTATGGGTGCGGCTCGTGCGAGCTACTTCCACGTTAAAGCATACAGCCGCGCGAATGCCCTCGACCTTGTTTGCGGCGATGGACATTCCGATTCCGGTGGTACATACCAGGATGGCGCGGTCATTTTCGCCTCGGGCAACCGACTCGGACGCCGCAAAGGCGTAATCCGGGTAATCAACTGAATCAGGTGTGTGCGAGCCGAAATCGCTGACCGTATAATCGTTACTCTGCACGTGCTCCATTATCAGACATTTCTTCTGAAAACCGCCGTGGTCGCATGCGAGCGCTACCTTCATAGTTCCTTTATCGCCCTTTCCAAAGACCGTTTGATCATTTCCTTGCACATGATGTAAGCGTCCTTTCCGAGGCCGATGGGGTCTGGCACGTCGGGATAGTCGGCGTCCTCGCGGACGGCATCGAACTCTCGCAGTAAGCGGGTCTTGCTGGCGTAGCTTTTGAACCATTCCGCGATCTGCCTGCGGTGCGATTCCGCCATGACCAGCACGTTGTCCGCCTCCTCCAGGAGGTCTGCGTCCAGCACCCTCGACCGGTGGCCGGAGATGTCAACGCCCTCCTCCTGCATGACCTCCCTTGCGTGGAGGCTCGGCTGTAGGCCCTCGGTGGCGGCCGTGCCCGCCGAGAGAAGTCTGTATGTGTCCGGACCAGCCATCTTTCTCAAGAGCCCCACCGCCATCGGACTTCGACACGTATTGCCCGTACAGACGAAAAGGACTGTTTTCTTTTTCTGTGTACCCATTCGAGAAACAAGGACTTTCACATGGACTGACGCCTGATCTCGGATCTCGCACTTCGGATTTGCCATTCCCGATTTCGCATTTGGCGTTCCGCACTCCGCAATCTGCAATCCGCGATCCGCAATGCAAAGGAAGGCTCTGAGAAAACCTTCGAGACCTTGCCCCCACAACAAACTCACCTGCGAGGAAAAGCTTCCTTACAATAGCACAAGCCGCCCTTTCTTAGAAAGCCTTTTGCACCTCGCAGCCCAGAACGTATGAAAGCGCCTCGAGGGGGATGACGCCCTTTCGAAGAACCACAGGCGGCTCAACGCAGAGGTCAATGACCGTCGAGGAGCACGCCAGTTCGGTCTTCCCTGCGTCAATGATGTAATCCGCTCTCCCTTGCATCGCCGCGATGGCTTCCTGCCCCGTCGTCGGGCTTTCCCTCCCGCTGAGGTTGGCGCTTGTCCCGGAAAGAGGAATCCCACACAGGCTAATCAGCCGCCGCGTCACCTGGTCCGACGGAATCCGAAAGCCCAATTTCCCTCCCCGCCGCCCGGGCAGCACCAGCGTCAGGGGCCCGGGTAGAAACGCCCGCGAGAGCTTCTCCGCCATAGGCGGGATAGCTGCATGTTTTTCGACTTCCGAGACAGACAGCACGTAAATCCCCAACGGCCTGGAACGGGGCCTTGTCTTCAGAGCAAAAATCCTGTCGCGAGCGGATTCATCGTCGTACCGGCAGCCCACCCCATAGACCGTCTCCGTCGGGAACACGACGATCTCGCCCTCTTTTATCGCCTTCGCCGCGGGCAGAATGCTATCATCATCCAGCCGCTCTCGATCTATTATGATGACCTTTGTCTCCATGCGTCCCCGGCAAGTGTGAGCGATGACGCGCCGCGCCCCTCCCGAAAAAAAGTCGTTGAAGAAGCGAGCGAGGTAGCGCTTTCCTCCGCCAGCCACCGTTTCTTATCACAAAGAACTACAATGGTCAACCCCATTCGGTGACCGCGTGTAACGCGTCACTTACGGGTGGCTATGGGTGAAACCGCAGAGAGGCTTACGTATCGCCTGCATCCTGTCCCGCCCCGCGTTCCGCGGGGGATGTCGGGGAACTCCCCTGCCCCTGCCGAGGGCGAGACGCCCTCGGGACTGCCCCGCCATGGCGGGGCGGCGTTACCTTAGTACAAGTGTTCGTAAATACGGCCACGTATTGTGGATGCAAAATCTTATGTGTTTTATGGCCTTTTGGTATTTGCAGGACCCGAATACGTGACGGAACTTACAAACCAGAACGCTTAGCAGACCGGCAGGCCAGATAATAAGATACCACAATGTGATAAACCTTTCGCGGAAAAGCATGGCACAAAGCAATAAAGGAGGGTTGATATTCGTCGAGGGAACGTAGCCGTATTTATAATCTAAAACGTGAGGATACCGGCCTCTCGATTCCCTCATGGCGCCCTTGTTACACACCGGCTGCCACCCTTGCAAAAGTCCATGCTATCGGCCTCTCGATTCTGCCTGCGCCCCTGTTAGGCACGGGCTTCAGCCCGTGCTTGGCGTGCGGCCCCGGCCTTTTTAAGCCGGCTTCAGCCGGGCTTCAGCGGGGTCACGGGCTTTAGCCATTATCACCAGGCCCTGGCGGTTTTTCGTCCTTCCGGCCGGAAATGTCATCTCTGGCCGCCCTTTCCAGTCGCTTGTGGTTCTTCGTCTGCCAGACGATGCGAAGGCAGATGTCGTGAAAAACACGTTGCGGCACGGATGAATCCTTTTAATCGAGAAGCCCGGCTGAAGCCGGCTCCGACAGGAATATCTAGCGCATCCGAGACCACCGGCTGAAGCCGGTGGCTAAAGACTGATGCGTCGGATTGTGCTCACTCAGGCTGTCGCATCACCTACTCCCGGCATCTGTGCATGATTGTGGGGATTGATTCCCGATGCGCCTGACCACCGGCTGAAGCCGGTGGCTAAACGGTGCTCGCGAATACAGCTACATATTTCTTCGCGCAAAATCTGGTCCCTCGGGGGAGTCTCTGCCTTTTTGAAAAATGGAGTACGTGACGGCACTTACCAGCCAGAGCACTTAGGGAACCTGGCCCACCGGAATACAGCCATTCCCGCCTATAACTGAGGCATTGCGACCGCGTGTAATCTCTCAGTCTCGGGCGGCTCGCCGGCCGAGGCGGAGGAGGCAAGAAGGGAACAGCAGATTAACGCAAAGGCACAAAGGCGCAGAGAATAAGGTGATGAGGACACCCCGCGTCTCGCGGGGCTGTCGTTCCCTGGTCGTCTGGCGCTTGATTGCCAGGTGCAGCTCAGTGTTGCCGTCTATGTAACGCTGGCGTCTCGCCGGCGTTACGCTTAGCAAAAGCACCCACTCAAATGTAGCCACTCCCGGGCTTCGGCCGTTCTTGACTGAAGCAAGGAAATGCAGTAGAGTCTCATCTGGTCAGGTTCCACGAAAAAGGGATAGGTGAAATATGCTGAAGAGGCGATTGATCGCGGTAGCGACGCTCTGCATTTTGCTTCTTGGTGTGGAAGGCTGTGGAAGAAAGAAGCTGCGTGTTGCCCACATCTATCAGCCTCTTGCGGGTCCGGCGCACAAGCTGAATTTCCGTTGGCTCAACGAGATTATTCGGCAGTTCGAGAAGGCGCATCCCCGCCTTGGCGGGGTGCAGATGGAGCAGATTCCGTGGGATAAGATTGATGCGAAATCCATAAGCGATTATCGCGCGGGCGTTCGGCACGATGTCATCATGACCTCGCCGCAGTTCATGCCACAGCATTGGGAGGTGGGGGATTTGCTCGATCTGACCCCGTACGTCTCGCGGTGGTCCAGCCAGAGGCTGGACGATATTTCGTGGAGCGCGTCGTGGCGGAAGTGCGAGCAAGAGGGCGTGCGGCTGGGGATTCCGACGGGGGTGCACACACGGCTGGTCATTTTCAGGCGGGACATGTTTGGACAAGTGGGTCTCGACCCGGAGAATCCCCCGGCGAATCTGGACGAGCTTGTCGAGGCGGCGAGGAAGTTGACCCGCGATACGGACGGCGACGGGAAAACGGATGTGTGGGGTCTCGGCTTGTACATGGGTCCTCTGCGGGCGACGATCGAGCTTTATTTCGCCCCGCTGTTGTGGCATTTCGGCGGCGAGCTTTACGACAGGAAGACCGAGCGGGCTGTTTTTGCCAGCGAAGCCGGGGTGAAGGCGGCTCGGTTTCTCGACGATTGTATCCACAAGTATAAAATCACGCCGCCGTGGGCGTGCAGCGGAACGTATGACGACGCGATACAGCAGCCGTTCCTCGAGGGGCGGCTGGCGATGGCGTGGGGCTGGGGAAACTACTGGAACAAGCTGCTGGAGGAAAAAGGATGGATCAAGGGATTGGTTCCGCCGACGCCGGACGGGCGGGAGATTAAGGTGGGGGTTTTTGTCACGCCCACGAAGCCGAGGGCACAGTTCACAAATTCCTGGGCGATTTCTATCCACAAGTTGAGCAAGCGCCCGCGAGATGCCTTTTCCTTCATTGAGACTACACTGAAACCGGAGAATCTGGAGGTTTATCCGGATGCCGGCGTGCCCGTTCTGAAATCCATCTGGGCCAAGAAGGAATATCAGAATCACTGGTATCGGGTCTGGAGGCAAGCTGCCGAGGCGGGTCGTCCGATGCCGAGCACCTCGCACTATTACGACCTCGCAGACACTGTCGCCAGCGCTCTTCAGGAGGTTATTCTGAAAACCGCAGACCCCGCCGCCACCTTGAAACGTTACCAGGACGAGTTCAATGACCGATATGCCCGCCCGTAGATCTCAGATTGTTCCCACGCTTCTTTTCCTTCCGGCGTTTTTGCTTCTGATTTTCTTCTGGTGCGTGCCTCTTGTCCCCGGACTGGCTCTGGCGCTCCGCTCGCCGGGGGCGAAAGGCGTTTGGCCGTCTCTCATCAACTATTCCCGCCTTCTGGGGGAGCAGACTTTCCGGCACAACCTGCTTCTTTCGCTTGTATATGTCGTCGGCGTGGTGGGCGCGGCGACGCCGGTCGCGTACGCGGCTTCTCTGTTGATGACGCGAAATATGCGGGGTCTGAGATGGTCTCGCGGCCTCCTTTTAATCCCGTGGGCAGTTCCCGCGGTTGTCAGCTCGCTGATTTTCCGGAATCTGGCGGGGCCGGAGATGGCCCCGCTGACACAGCTTTATCGGCTCATCTCCGGGCAACCGAACCTCCTGCCGTTGCAGGACTCTTTCTGGGCGATGACGACGGTCATCGTGCACAGCTTCTGGCGTTCCGTGCCGGTGATGACACTTTTTCTCGCTGCGGGAATCGCCACCATTCCGACGGAGTTCCACGAGGCGGCTCAGACCGACGGGGCGACATCCTTGCAGAGGTTCTGGCACATAACTTTTCCTCTGACTCGCATGCACCTGGCGGTGGGGATGCTTTTGATCACGGCCTTCACCCTTCAGGACGCGGAGACGGTTTATGCTTTGACCGGCGGCGGCCCGCATCACGGCACGGAGGTGGCTGCGGTGCGGCTATTCAAGGAGGCGTTCGATTACGGCCAGTTCGCGACGGCAGCAGCCATCGGGTCGTTTCTGCTGGCGGGGGGATTGTGTTTCATGTTGTTATATCTGGGGTCATTTCGTCGGACGGAGGTGACGCTGTGAAGCGTGGGGTGCACTTGCCGCTGGTGGTTCTTTTCTGCGGGTTCGCCGTGTTGCCGATACTGTGGGGAATCCGGACAAGCCTTTCGCCCGACCCCGGAGCGGGTTCGCTTATTCCCTGGAGGTTGACGCTGGAGCACTATCGAAAGATTTTGTCCCAGGGATTTTTCTATCAGTACGCGCTCAACAGCGCCATTGTGAGCATCGGGTCGCTGGCAGTGGTGGCGCCGCTGAGTCTCGCGGCGGGATACTCGCTGGCTCGCTTCCGCTTCTGGGGGAACAGGGTGGCGCCGTTGTTGCTGGCGTTTCCGCTTCTTCCGGCGATTACGTTTCTGGTCCCGCTGGCTCGCTATCTCAACGTTATCGGTCTTTACGACAGCCTACCGGCGTTGATATTATCGAACTCGGCATTTTGCGCTCCTTTTTGCGTCTGGATGATGCGAAACTTCGTGCACACGGTGCCTGTGTCGCTGGAGGAAGCTGGCTTATTGGACGGATGCAGCCGGTTCAGTCTGCTGTGGCGGATAGTCCTGCCGAGCGCGCTGCCAGGGTTGATGGCAGTCGCGGTCTTCGTTTTCGTGCAGGTCTGGAACAACTTCATATTCGCTTACGCCCTGACCACGAACCAGTCTCTCCAGGTTCTGCCGAAGGCGGTGGTCGGCTTTATAGGCAGTTGGCGAACGGATTGGGGAGGGCTGATGGCGATGGGCGTCCTGACGCTTCTCCCGCCGGTGATTGTGTTCCAATTCCTCCAGAAATGGTTTGTCGCGGGGATGTACGGATTGAGCACCAAGTGAGGGTTTCTGATGAAGTTTGCACACGGATTCGTCGGCTGTGACGCGGTTCAAGGAGATTCTTCGGAAGGCGGAACCACGGCGCATTTGCACGAAGCGCTGGTGTGCATTCTGGTCGTGGCGGCGCTCGCTTGCTCGTGCATCGAGAGAAGCGAGGTGATTTATGCTCCAGCCTTGGAAGAGAGAGCGGCAAGAGGGCCCGCGGAGACTAAGACAGCTCCCGCGGAGCAATGGATTCTGTCGAGCATTTCGCGGAAGCTGGAGAGTGTTCTGAGGGAACGAGTCGTGCACATCACGGCTGACGCCCGCCCGCGTGTTTACCGGGAGACGTGGGGCGAGGAAGCGCGACACGTGGACGTTTTTTTCAGCGATTATGCTGTTCGGATTCCGATGGAGGAAATCGCCGGTTACCCCTGGGAGTCGGTCGAGGAGCAGTACGAGACGGGACACCTCGGCCCCATCTTACTCAGAAACGGATGGCAGGTCTGGCTCGGGTACATCGAGAGAGCGGACGCCATCTCCCACGATCTGAGCATATCGGTGCGAGAGACGTGCGGCCAGTTGGCGGTCTCCGGAGACGACAATCGAGACCGCGTCGTGCGGCGTCTTTGCGACCAATTCCGCAAGGGATTTACGTTCGAGGGCGATTTGCAGGTTTTCCGACGTCTTTGGCACTCGTCGTTCGAGGTGCAAAATCCGATGCAGCTCAGCGTCAGGGAGGCGTTGGGGACGCTTTTCCTCGCGGACCTGAAGCGCCTGATGGCGCCGCCGACAGCCGAAGAGCACGTCGCGGAAGTTCAGACGCTGCAGATGGAAGGATTCGAGTTCGGGGATGAAACCTCGGAGGAAGGCTTCTCCGCAGAGCTTTTCGATGAGCGAAATCACGTCACGGTTTTCTTCCTTCCTCCGATGGCGCCGGGCATGGCGCTCGACGAAGAATTGCGGCAGAAAGTTCTGGCTTCTGTGCAGCGGCACAAGCGCTGGACGCCCGGTCTCGAGATGCTCCGTAAGGCGGAAGAGGTTCAGCAGTTGCCGGACCTCGACAACAGGAGAGAAGTCGCCACGCTTCTTCTATTCTCCTCGCTACAGTTTTCGGACCACAAGAGCCGCGCCGCAAGCATGCTCGTCAAACTTTATCCCCCGGACGACCCGCAGCACGACGACGTGGTCGCAATCGTGAATGCCATGATCGGGGGTGAATGAAGGGGAATGGGCGACTCCGCCTCGAGCGTGGGAGTTCAACGGCAGTGTGTCACGAGTTCTGGTGAGCCGGAGACCGTGAGTAACGCTGGTGGCAGGGCTGCCACGCATGTGAAGCATCACGGGCAAGATGCCCGTGCCACGGGCGACTAATGTCTTGACCGAGAGGGTCTATTTCCGTAAGTTGTACTGTGTGAGGGGGCTGGCGCAGAGGCATGTTCTGGGAAAGGACTCTCGGGGGCGTATTGCGACATGACTGCCAGAAGAAAAGCAAGAGAACTTGCCGTTCAGTTCCTTTACGGCTTCCAGGTCAACCCCGGCGACCTCGAGGAGAAGCTCGCCGACTTCTGGAAGACGAGGAAAGCTGGCCAGACAGTCAAGGAGTTTGCGAGCTCTCTCGTCCGAGGTACGCTTGAGGAAAAGGAGCGAATTGACGAGATCATTTCCGCTCAGGCGACCAACTGGAATATCAGCAGAATAGCTTTCGTGGACCGGAACGTGCTGCGATTGGCGATTTACGAGCTTGTCTTCAGGGATGACATACCGCCGGTCGTGTCCATCAACGAGGCGGTGGATATAGCCAAGAAGTTTGGGACGCCGGAATCTGGGAAGTTCGTTAACGGGATTCTCGACAACGTGAAGCTGAAGTTGGCCGGGGTGTGAATGTGAGGGAGGGACTTGTTCGGGAAGCGAAGCGGTCGTTCGGCGAGGACATCGCGGAAAATGAACCGCTGACGAAGCACTGCTCTTTTCGGATTGGGGGACCGGCGAAGCTCTTTCTCAGGGCGCGCGAGGTTTCGGCGTTGAGGAAATCGCTGGTATTCTGCAGCGAGAATTCGCTTCCCTTCTTTGTTCTGGGTCGGGGGACGAACGTTCTCGTCCCGGACCGGGGATACGAAGGGATGGTGATCTGCGTGCGAGCGAATGCCGTTCGAGTCGCCGGTCAAGAGATTGTGGCTGAGGCAGGGGTGTCCCTGCGGAAGGTGGCCAAGGCGGCCGCGGAAAGCGGTCTGGCGGGGATGGAGTTTTGTGCGGGCATCCCTGGGTCGGTAGGCGGCGCGATAGTTATGAACGCGGGCGCGCACGGCGAGCGGATTGGCGACCTCGTCCGGGAGGTTTTGGGGGTTGAAATTTCGGGGCGAGAGGTGCATTTTCAGAGGGAAGACATTCGCTTCCGCTACCGGGAAAGCAGTTTGCAGGAGTTTCCGGGGATTGTGGCGGCTGTGACTTTTGCTCTGCGGCAGGAGAATCCTCGGTCGGTCGAGGAAAGGATGAGGCGCCTGTTGGAAGTTCGGCGAAGCTCTCAACCACGCCTCGGCGTGGCTCGGTGCGCCGGTAGCGTATTCAAGAATCCGCATGGAGATTATGCGGGGAGATTGATCGAGCTTGCGGGATGCAAGGGAATGCGGCGGGGCGAGGCATTGGTGTCGCGGAAGCACGCGAATTTTATCGTCAACCGTCGAGGAGCGACGTACTCGGACGTTAAGGGACTGATCGAAGCGGTGAGGGAAAGAGTGAGAAAGGTTCACGGAGTTGAACTGGAACTGGAAATTATTGATCTCGGAGAGAAATCATGAACGCCAGATACATATTGAAGATTCCGGCGAGGATCAACATTCTCGGCAACCCAACCGACGCCAACGAGGGGGATTACCATACGATTTCGGGAGCGATAAGCATTTTCGCGGGGGGAGTTATTGAGCCGGCGGAGAAGCTGACGTTCGATTTTCTGCAAAAGGGAGACCTGGACAATCCGATTGATTCCATTACCTCGCGGGTGGGGCAGATACCCTTTAAGCGGGATGACAAGTTCAAGCTGTTCAAGGCGGCGGTCTCGCACTTGCTGAGGTTTCATCACCCACTGAAAATGGAGATGGAGAAGCAAAAAGTGCGGATAGGGATATGGACAGACGTGCCTCGCCAGAGCGGCTTAGCTGGCTCGTCAATAATCATTCTGCTGATTCTCAACGCCCTGAAGGAGTTCTACGATTTACCCAAGACGGAATTCAACGACTACGTGCTCGCCGAACTGACGCAGAGGATCGAGGAGATTGACCTCGGGGTTACGTGCGGCTTTTCCGACAGGTACGTCGCCCAGATGGGGGGATTAGCGTACCTCGACTATCGCGGGAAGCTCTTTCACAAGAATATCTTCGATGAGCCATTCGCGACATACGAGCGGCTCACCGCCCCCACAAAACAGATGCGATTCATCGTGGCGTCCAGCGGGGTGGTCAGGGAGTCGGGGAGTGTGCACTCTGTTCTTCGTGGGCGGTATCTCCTGGAGTACGAGAAAAAGGCAACCTATCCGGATTACAGGTCACCCATTCTGGAGAAGTTCGAGGAGGTCGCCAAGACCGCCTGGGTGGGAAAGATTCTCTTGCTGAGAGGTGATGTGGAGGGTTTCGGGCAGCTCATGAACACGAATCATCGGCTCGTCAACGAGATTATGCTGTATTGCGGTTTCGCGGATGGAGCGGGGCAAGCCAACAACCTGTTGATTAAGTCGGCTCTCGACAGCGGGGCGCTCGGCGCCAAACTGACCGGCGCCGGCAGTGGGGGGTCTGTGTTCGCACTGGTGAAGCCGAAAGCTGAGAAACAAGTTCTCAACGCCATGAAGCAGGCTGCCGAGAAAGGCGGTCTCACCGACGCGAGATTCTATAGCGTCGCCATCGTTGATAAGGGCGCGACGGTCACAAGAGCGGGCAAATGAGAGACGCGAAGCCTATTGGCGAGAAGGCGCAAACGAGGAATGCACGCTTACGGACAGCACTCGCCTCTTCAGACTGCCGGTCGGATGAATCTTTTCAGAATACGATGCCGCCATCAGTGACCCTGTGCAGATTAAGAATGGCGGTTTGTCCGGCGATGCCCGCGGAAGTGAAGCTGCCGCGGATTTCCTCGCCATCGCTGCTGACGTAACCGTAGATGTCGGTGCCATCGATGGTGAGGACGTTTCCGTCAATCCTGCCGCTGAAGCGAGCCAGACCGGGGAACGAACTGATGCCCGAAACCTTGTTGCCATCCTGCACGAAAGTAAACTCGATCGGATACCAGTAGTTGCCGGTTACACCGGGGTCCTTCGCTTCGCCTTCCCACGTGCCGGTGATGTCTGCGACGGGCGGCAGAAGGCTCTGATTGTGGCCGCCGCCCCCGCATCCAAAGATGCCGAAGAAAGCCACAAATAGAATTGCCGAAAGAAGGTACTTCACATTTCGAGACAGCATTTTTTCTTCTCTCCCTTTATTCAATGCCACATTATCCGCTCGCATATCGGGATACCCGCTGATTCCGCACCGAGATACATCGCCGCACGACTAATCCCGTTATCTGAGACGACGTACGCGGTGTTTTGTTCGCACGAAATGACGCCAGTCAGCAGGCCGCCGACCGGTTCTTCGCCGCAGGACTCTCTCGTGAGAACAAATCCTCCATAAGAATACTTTTTGAAGAACGAGACGGCAAGAAATATCTTAGAATACGCTGTAACGCCTCGTCTATGAAAGGGGGCGGCTAAGTACATGGAGTCGCAAACACGGTGACGTATAATGGTGTCGTGCAAGGAGCTATTTTGACGGGATAATCACGCCATCGGCGTGAACGGGATTGTTCCAGAAACGTGAAGCATCCAGTAAATCACAGGCCGGCGGGCGGCTGGGCGAAAGCGCAGAGCGCGCAGGGCATGCAGGCGGCATCGGCATCTTGCCCATGAGTGTTCGCGGGCGGGATGCCACCGAGGCGCCGAAAAGGGCTGGTGAAAATGAGAAAGTCGAATACTTGGGAGGAATTCTCGGCCGGGAGGGGGTTGCTATCGGTCCCCGGACTCCCCGTTGTCAGAAGATTGGCCTTGCGGATTGCTCCCGCAGCGGTCGCTCTTTTGCTTGTCACCCCTGCGACCGCGTGGGGCTTGCCTCTGACAGAGGGAGAGGAGAAAAGGGAGAGGGAAATTGCTCAGGGGTCGGGGGTATGGGGGCTGGGGTTTAGGGTCTGGGGTCTGGGGTCTGGGGTTTGGGCGGAGACACCAAACACGAAACCTGAAACCCGATACCCGATACCCGAGACCCGAGACCCGGCCGTTGCCCTCGGGAAGCTTCTTCTGCGGACGGGCGATTACGCTTCTGCTGAGGCGGCGTTCCAGAAAGCTCTGAGGATAAAGCCGCAAAACGAGGCGGCGGCCGAGGGTCTGGCGACAGTCCTTTTCTCGACGGGAAGATACCCGGAGGCGAGAGACGTTCTGACGAAAGGGCTGAAAGCTCACCCGAGTTCGGCGATTCTGCTGGTGGCTATGGGGAGACTTCTCAACTACATCGGCGAATATGAGTCCGCGAGGAAACAGTTCGAGAAAGCGTTGGCGGCGGAGCCGGGGTATCCCGACGCAATCGTGGGTCTGGGATTGTCGTATCGGGAAATGGGGAAGTCTGATTTGGCAAAGGAGCAGTTTCTCAAGCTTTACGATTTCTGGGACGCGCACGTCAATCCCGCCGTAGGCGGGATTCATCCGAGGGACATGGTGGCCGTGGCGATAGCGTGCGCGCTGACGGACAATCCTCAGGACGCCGTTGACGTTCTGGAGGAGGTTCTCAAGAGGGACGCGGCGAACGTGGAGGCGCTGCTCTGGGAGGCGAGGCTTTTCTCACAGCGGCATCAGCCCGCGGACGCAAGGCGAGAGCTTCAGAAGCTGCTGCGTATCAATCCGAATCACGCGGAGGCGCATGCGGAGCTGGCAAGCATTTATCTCGATTCAAACCAATACCGCCGGGCGGCAGAGAGTTGTCAGCGGGCTTTGAAGACGAATCCGAACCTGATACGCGCGCTGGACATCCTTTGTGCGTTTCAGATTCTCGATTTCGATTACAAAAAAGCGGAAGAGACCGCCAAAAAGGCGCTTGAAACGAACCCGCGCTCTTTGTCGAGCTTATCCTCTCTGGCGTCGTGCTACTGGCAGAAGGGGAATCCCGCGAAACGCGGGACTTACGAGGAGGTGCGGAGAAAGGTCTTTGAGATAAATCCGGTTTACAGCGAGTTCTACTTGACCGTGGCTCGGGCGTGCGAGAACAAGAGGCGAAACGAAGAGGCCATCGGATTGTTGAAGCAAGCCATCCCTCTGAGACAGGATTACGCTCCCGCCTATACGAGGATAGGCATTCTCCTGATGCGGGAAGGGGAGGAGGAAGAGGCGGAGAGGTATCTGAGAAAGTCCTATCGGCTCGACAGCTACAACCCCAAGACGACGAATTTCATCAACCTTCTCCAGCACATGAAAAGAAATTTCGTCACCACCCGCACGGAGCATTTTCTGCTCAAGTGGGATAGGGAAAAGGGCGCCGTGCTGCGGTACTTCCTGCCAGAATATGTCGAGAGGGTTTATGCGGAAGTGTGCGAGGAGTTCGGGTACGAGCCGAAGAATCCGACTCTCCTGGAGATTTTCGATTCGCACGACCAATTCTCGGCGAGGATAGCGGGATTGCCATTTATCGCCACGGTCGGGGCAAGCCTGGGAAAGGTTGTGGCCGCGGATTCGCCCAAGAAGGGATCTTTCGACTGGAAGGACGTTTTGCGGCACGAGTTTGTGCACGTCGTGAACCTTCAGCAGAGCCGGATGCAGATACCTTTTTGGTTGACGGAAGGTCTTGCCACATCTCACGAGCAATCTCCTCCTCCCGAGCAATGGGATGCGCTTCTGGCGAGAATGCTCTACATGGGTGGAATCATACCTCTGGACGATTTGAACCGCTACTTCACTCGCCCCAAGACATTGCTGCACAAGCAAGCCGCATACGCGGAGTCGAAGGTGATTTGCCAATACCTTTACGAGAAATACGGGCGAGAGGTTATCCGCAAGATGATAGAGATGTATCGGGATAACTTCTCCACGGAGGAGGTGATTCGGCGATGCCTTTCGACGAGCCAGAGCGAATTCGAGCGGGAAATCAGCGACAATATTTTTGCCAGGGCGAGGGAAAATGGAGTTGCTCCTCTGTTCCTGACAGGCGACGGCGAACTCATCGCGGAAAAGCTGAAGGAGAAGCCAGAGGATTCGCTTCTCAAGGTTGCTCGCGCGAGACGGCTTTTTGAGGAGGCTTGGACGTCTCGCATATTAAACGAGTCGAAGCTGGACGAAGCTGCGAGAATTCTCGGCAAACTCATTGAGGAGAATCCGCGAGCGCGCGGTGCATACTCAACCCTCGCGGAGATTCATCTGACACGCCGGAAATATGAGGAGGCGGTGAACGCTGCGATGAAGGCGATACTACTCGACGAAAAGGATTTCGCGGCGTACCGCTGTTTGGGGTTTGCTTATCAAAAAATGAACAAGAAAGAAGAGGCGATTGAGCAGTTGGAGAAAGCGGCGAGACTGTATCCTCGCGCGCCGGGCGTGTGGAATGTATTGGCTCGGCTCTACGCGGCGCAAAATGACGAAACGGGGATAGTTCGCTCGCTGGAGGAGGCGGCTCGTGCGAGCCCCAAGGATATGCGAACCGCGAAGACGCTCGCTGGCGTTTACCTCTCAAAGAAAGAGTATGGCAAGGCGAGAGAAATTCTGGAAAGAGCTTTGCGATATGACCTTTACGATGCGGAAATCTACATGCTGATGGTGAAGGCGCTCCAGGAGAAGGGGGACGAGAAATCGGCGGCGAGGTATGCGGAGATCGGCGCGGAAGCGGCTTGCATAAGCGCGAAATCCCTGATGCCCTTCCACAGGGAGAGGGTGCTTGAACTGCTGAAGCTCTCACTGAAACTGAACCCGAAGCATGAGATGGCAAGGGATTTGCTTGACCGCATCGTCAAGGAGAGTCCAGCGGAGAAAAGCCCAATCTCTCCATCGGCAGCAGAGTGAAGGAGGGTGTCTTGCGTAATGCCTGAGTCGCGGGCCGGCGCCAAGTTGCGGGAGGGAAGAGGAGGATAACACAAAGTCCCGGAGTCGCAGAGAGGCACGTGAAAAGGAACCCGTCCTGGGCTTGCCGTGGCATGGGCATCTTGCCCATGATCCCCACGCGAGGAGCTCAGTGTTGCCATCTATGTAACGCCGCCGTCTGGGCGGCCGAAGCCTATCGGAAAACCGCAGGCCTCCTCTCTGCGCTGTCCGCGCTTTCTGCGCTGTCCGCGCTCTCTGCGGTAAATTCATCGCCCCCTGAGACCGAGGGATTACTCTCCCGTTGAGAAACCGCTTGAATTTGACGGGCTTTTCTGACATCCTTCCCGCCGACGCGCCCGTCGGTGAGTACTACTTACCGGAGAAAGAAGCCCCGCCCTGAGCGGGATTTGGACTGGCAGTCACGAACTCGATCAACGGATGACGCAGATGGCAGACAACAAACGTGCAAATGAGAAGGAGCCCGCGGAGGGGGTCCGGAAGAAATTTCACATAGGCGCACCGATAGACCCGCAGCGGCTCGAGGAGGAGAAAAGGACGCTTGAGGAGCTGAATCGAAAGCCCTTTTTCAAGAGGATTTCCGGTTTCAGCAAGCTCACGGGCCCCGGATTCCTCCAGAGCGCGGTAACGCTTGGGGCGGGGAGCGCCGGCGGGTGTCTCATTGCGGGGTCAACGTTTGGGTATCGTCTTATTTGGGTACAACCTCTGGCGATGATTCTGGGGATGTTCATGTTTTTCGCCATCGCGAAGCAGGCGGTGGCGGTTCGTCGGCGTCCCTACGAGGCGATGAAGAACGAGCTCCATTTCGCCTTTGCATTTCTTTTCGGACTGAGCGCGCTCCTCGCATCTGTGATATGGCATTTCCCTCAATATTCCCTCGCCGGGGATGTCGCGAACGACCTCGCTGGCCTGGTGACGGGCGCCACAGACCCGATACCGGTATGGATTCTGGGGGCGGTCTTCCTCGGCTTTGCAATTTTCGTGACGTGGAATTATGGAAAAGGGATTAAGGGCATCCGGATATATGAGAAAATGCTCAAGATGCTCGTGTGGCTAATCGTCGTCGCTTTCGCATTAGTTGTTCTGAGGACGGGGGTGAACTGGAAAGAGTTTTTCAGCGGTTTTGTTCCGAGGTTGCCGCGACTGCCCGACGGGTCCTTTGACCACGAACAGGCGAATCTGATGATAGCGCTTCTCGGAGCAGCCGTCGGCGTCAACATGGTCTTTCTCTATCCCTATTCGCTCATGGCGAGAGGGTGGGGGAAGCAACACAATCGGCTGGCGTATTTCGACCTCCTCAGCGCGATGTTCATACCGTTCATCCTTGCGACGGGGCTGGTGGTTGTGGGCACCTCCAACACCCTCCATAAGCGGGGAGTCGTTGAGAGCGGAAACAGCGACGGCGATAAGTCGGTTGTCGTCAACGTGGGCACCGTCACCGGCAACAGCAACGTCACGGTCAATTTCGACGCGATTGTTTCAACTGAATTGCCTCCCGATGTGAAGGAGGTTTCGTGCCGGGCGGAGGTGGCCTGCAAGGAGGAGGCGAAAGGAAAACCGCCAAGGGTCCTCGAGAGAAAAGATGTGCTGATAACCGTCTTGTGGAGTCAGGGCTCTCGGGTCTCGGGTTTGGGGTCTGGGGTCTGGGGTCAGGGGTCAGGGGTCAGGGATCAGGAGTCAGGGATCAGGGATCAGGGGTCAGGGATCAGGGCTGTAGCCGGAGACCCAACACCCGACACCCGACACCCGACACCCGAACCCCCAAACCCGCTCCCCACTCCCGGCTCCCCGACACCCGACACCCGAAACCCGAAACCCGCTCCCCGCTCCCGGCTCCCCGAAACCCGATACCCCAAACCCCAAACCCCATCCCCGCTTGTCGTCGAGAGCCGCCATGCTCTGCTGACGGACCGCGATAAAGATGGCGTGCCGGGCCCCGGCGATACTTTGCGTTACGAAGTCAAAATCGCAAACAGCGGACACACTTCCCTATTAAGTGTAGTCTTCAAGGGCATACCTGACCGCAACACTCACCTCGTGCCGCAGAGCGTTCAAAGCCGAACTATCACCCGCAGCGCCGTGGAAGCGGCGAGAGTCCTCGCGCCCGTTGTGGGGTTGACTTTCGGGCGGCTGATATTCGGCGTGGGGATGCTGGCCATTGCGCTATCAACGATTACGGTGCACATGCTGATGTGTGCGTTCATCATATCGGAGATGTTTGGCATTGACCCGACGGGCTGGAGGTATCGGCTGCTGGTTTTGACGCCGGCCATCGGCGTGTTCGGCGTTGCCTGGAAGCTTCCGTTTGGCGTCGCTGTTTTCGCCTCGTCCACATGCGTGATTTTCCTCCCCATGGCTTACATCTGCTTCATGGTGCTTCACAACAAGAGGCGGTTCATGGGCGAGGCAATGCCGCGAGGCGGAAAACGCATTCTCTGGAACGCGGGCATGGCTTTGGCAATAGCGGTGGTGAGCATATTCGCCATCGTCAAACTGAGTATGATGTACAGGGATGTGAAGAAGCGTCTCTTTGAGCCAAAATCAAAAGTGGCGGCACGTGTTGAGCAGACGCGGCAATGCTGCTCTGGAGGCTCGGGTCTGGGGTCTGGGGTCTGGGGTTTGGGATCAGGGATCAGGGGTCTGGGATCAGGGGTCTGGGATCAGGGAACATGGGTGAGGGCTCTGGCCGGAGACCCGAAGCCCGATCCCCGACACCCGATACCCGACACCCGAAACCCGATACCCGAAGCCCGATCCCCGAAACCCGAAACCCATCCCCCCAAATCCACGGTGGGCGAAGGGCCGCATTTCAAATAAGTAACCGCTGCGTTGCGGCGAGATTGACAACTGGGGGGCGGAAGAAAAAGGTGAAGATTGCTTATGCGTAGTCCTTTCGGTTTGTTCGGCGGAAGGAAACATCTGGCGTTTCTCCTCTGCTGTGGGGTTTGGGGGCTGGGGGTTGGGGTCATGGCTCTGGCCGGAGACCCGCAACCCGAGACCCGCAACCCGAAACCCGAATCCCCAAACCCGACACCCCATACTCCAAATTCCACTGCTGAGACGACGGGAAAACAAATACCAGAAACAGCAGTCGAGCATATCGTCGTCAAATACGACTTTCAGACACCCTCGGTTGCTGTTGTTAATGGACATGCCCGGTTGGACATGCCAGGCCTCCCCCATCTTGTCCACGAAGGCAAACCGATCGTTCCATTCAAGACCGCAAAAATCCTCCTCCCTCCTTCCGGCGCCATTGCGGAAGTCAACGTCGAGGCCTCCGGGCGAAAGGTCATCCCGGGCCGGTTCGAGCTGGAGCTGGGCCGAGCTCCTCAGCCGCTCCGGGCTGGGGTCGGGGGTCTGGGGTCTGGGGTCTGGGGTCTGGGGTCAGGGGTCATGGCTCTGGCCGGAGACCCGAAACCCGAAACCCCAAACCCGATGCCTGATGCCCGATCCCCGACACCCGATCCCCGAAACCCGATCCCCCATAGCCCAAGTTCCTACCCCGGTCTCTTCTACGAGCTGGCATCGGTCCAGAAGCTGCGCGGCTACCGGATAGCGATTCTGCGACTTTTCCCTGTGCAATATCTGGCGAGCTCCGGACAGGTCAGCTATTACCAGACTCTCACAGTTACGCTGAAGCTCTCTTCTGGGGTCTGGGGTCTGGGGTCAGGGCTCCAGCCGGAGACCCGAACCCCCAAACCCGATACCCGATACCTGACACCCCAACCCCCTAATTTCCGCGGGCGTGCTGGCGATGAGGGAAAAGCTGTCGAGTTTGTGGACAACCCCGAACTGATAAAAGCATACCCCCCCGCCGAGGAGGAATGGGGGTCAGGGGTCGGGGAGCAGGGGTCTGGGGTCTGGGCCGAGACCCGAGACCCGACACCCGATACCCCAAGTTTTTGCGAATATCTCATTATCACAAAAAGCTCCTATGCGTCGTCGTTTGAGCCTTTGCTCGATTGGAAAAAGCAGAAGGGGCTCACCGGCAGCATCGCCGCTGTGGAAGATATAAAAGAGGGTTACGAGGGGGCAGACCTTCAGGAGAAGATAAGGAATTTCATTACGGAATGTTACGAGAACCTCGGGACGGAGTACGTTCTTCTTGGCGGCGACGTCGAAATCATTCCGTACAGGGCCACGTATGGCGAAGTGGGAGCTTACACTGACGAGAGGATCCCTTGCGACCTCTACTATGGCTGTCTGGATGGCACGTGGGACTATAACCGAGACGGCATCTATGGCGAGTCGGAAGACGGCGAGGACGGAGGGGAAATTGACCTCGTGGCAGAAGTCTATGTGGGGCGGGCGCCGGTGAGCAGCCCCAGGGAAGCACAAAACTTTGTCAGGAAAACGCTTCAGTACGAGGCAGAGCGCTCTCCCAATCTCGCGAAAGCCCTGTGGGTGGGGGAGGGGCTGGACAGCAAAACCTGGGGAAGCGATTCAAAGGAGGAGCTTGCTCCTCTGCTGCCGGAGAGCTTTGAGGTGACGAAGCTTTACGAGAAGAAGGGCGCGTTCTCGTCGGAAAAAGTCATAGCCGAGCTGAATGACTCCCCCCATATTATCAACCACCTCGGGCATTCCACGCAGGTCAAGGTTATCGGAATGTGGGAGTCCGACGTGGCTGACCTGACAAACGAATACCCGTTCTTCTTTTACACGCAGGGGTGCGATGCCGGCGCCTTCGACTACGACGATTCGATTGCGGAGGACTTCGTCAAGGCCCAAAGGGGAGCCTTCGCGGTCATCGCCAACTCCCGATTCGGCTGGTACGCCCCGGAGACGACGCTCGGCACTTCGCAGGCTTTCGACGAGCAGTTTCTCTACGCGCTTTTCGGCAAGGGTATCACGAATCTGGGAAGAACTCTTCAGGAGTCCAAGGAGGCTAACATTGGGGATGTGTTTCAAACCGGCGCGACCCGCTGGTGCTATTTCGAGATCAACCTTCTCGGCGACCCGGAGACACCGTTGTTCACGGCGACCAGCAAGGGACTGCTCCGCTTGGATGCGGCGAGCTATTCCCCAAAAACTCCGATACGAATCGAGCTGGCGGATATTGACCTCAACACCGACCCGCTGGTAACGGAGGTCGTTGCCATAAATCTGCGAAGCCCGGGGGATATCGAGCAGGTGTTCGCGCTGGAGACGGACTCGAATTCAGGCGTTTTCGCCGCGGAGATTCCCTTGTCCACCGAGCCGCCAGCCCTCGACGGGGTGTTGCAAATTAAGGACGGTGACACAGTTACCGCACTCTATGAGGATGCCGATGATGGGAGCGGTTCCCCCCAGACTGTGACGGCAACGGCCGTGATAGATGATTCGCCTCCCAGCATATACGCCGTGAGGGTCGCAGACGTTCGGGACACCTGGGCGGTGATCGAATGGCAGAGCGATGAAGTGGCGACAGCCAGAGTGGATTTCGGCGTCTCGCCCCCCTTCGGCTCATCGGCGAGCAGCGATGTCCTTGCGGAAACTCACCGCGTAGTTGTCAGCGATCTGGAGAAGGAAACGGTTTATCGTTTCAGCGTCGTCGCCGCCGACAGCGTGGGAAATGAAGCGGTTGACGATAACGGCGGGGAATACTACTCCTTCAAGACAAAGCATCAGTTCGTCATCTTTTTCGACGATGTGGAGGAGGGGGGCGCTTCAGCCGCCGGAGAATGGGCCTATCAGGTTGTTTCCGGTGGAGTCGGTGACTGGCAGATCACCACGGCCGATTTTCGTTCTCAGACAGCCTGCTGGCACAGCGATGACTACGATTTCCCCTCGGCAAACGTCCTCGACACGCCGCTGATTGACCTGAGGGGGATGGTTACTGCTCAGCTTTCCTTTTGGCACAGGATGCTTTCGGAGACCGATTGGGATGGTGGCTTCGTTCAGGTGCGGCGGGAAGGCACTGACAATTGGTGCTCGCTGACCCAGGAGGAGATGATGGAAGGGACGCCCTTCGTGACGCTGAGCGTAGGAAATCCCTCCGGGGCGGTTCCGGGCTGGAGCGGCAGTATCCCCTGGGAGAGGGTTACTTTCGACCTTTCGGAATATGTCGGCAACAGGCTCGTCATCAGATTTGGGATGGAGTCCGACGACAACACAGATGCCGGCGAAGGCGATGGCTGGTACATAGACGATATTTCGGTGCTGCGGGCAATGGGGACCGTCAACCTGGACAAGGCCTTTTACAGGGCGGACGAGCCTATCTCCATAACTGTTCTGGATGCTGCGGCCAACAGCAACGCGGAGCTTTTGGAGACGGTTTCCGTGGAGGTGTCGAGCACAACGGAGAGCTCGCCGGAAGTCGTCACATTGACTGAAACGGGAGCGAATTCCGCGACGTTTGTCGGCGAGATACTGGCGATGAAGGGGAAGACATCGCCCGATGGCAAAATCACAGTAAGGGATAACGACATCATCACGGTTTCATACGAAGGGGCGGAAGCTGCCACGGCGATTGCAGACCTCACGGCGCCAACCATAAGGGAGCTGCAATCAACGCAGGTGTCCGATTCCTTCGCGATGATAACGTGGATCACCAACGAACCGTGCCGGGGAATTGTCTATTACGGGACCGATGCGGCGGAGTTGAGTGACATGGCTTCGGAGCCGACACCGGTGGCGATTCACCAAGTCAGATTGTACGAGCTGCAGCCGCGCTCGACATACTATTTCAAAGTGGAATGCCTCGACAGAGCCGGTAACGTCGCCATAGACGACAACGACGGGAGCCTGCACAGTTTCCTGACGCTCGGCTTCTCGCAGGGAGGGCTTATCACTGAGGATACGGTATGGAGATATGTGGAGGGGCATCCCTATGTTATCAGCGGCAGTGTGTTCGTGGGCACGGGGAGCGAGGAGAAACCGGTCACGCTGACAATCGAGCCGGGCGTCGTTGTTCAGTTCAAGACGAACAAAAGAGAGCTGTTCGTGCAGGGGCGAATTGTGGCTCGCGGGGTAACTTTCGAGTTTGACCTCTTCAGCGGAAAGACAGCGCACATCATCCTGAAGGAAGGGTCCTCGGGGATCATTGACAACTCGGTCATTTCCGTGCTCGGTCCTTCAGAGGAGACGCCGATAGGGATTGAGTGTTACAGCTCACATATCGCGTTCACAAACAACATTGTCAGGAATGCCTATTACGGTTTTCATTGCCTGTCGTCTTCTCCGAAGATTTCGGGCAACACCTTCATCGTCTGCAAGTTCGGCGTTTTCTGCCACGCGGCGGCTGGGGAAAATGCTTCTCCGGTAATCACGGACAATACATTCATCCGGTGCGACTCGCCGATCCTCTGCGAGCCGGCGTCGTATCCGGTCGTATCGGGAAATGTCTTCGATGGAAATAAGTACGACGGCCTGATCCATAGTTCAATAGCCGGAGACACGGTCTGGCCCGCACACGATTGCCCGCAGCTTATTACTCGTGACCTGACAGTCCCCGCAGACAGAACTCTCGTCATCGCCCCCGGAGCGAGGATTCGTTTCGTCGAGGCGGGCGCCGACCTTTCGGTCTTCGGTAGCCTTTATGCGGAAGGGGCGACAATTGAGTTCGAGGCGCCCGCCGACCCGCCCACGTTTCTGAACTTCTCCTCGACGGCTTCGGGGGGGATTCGGAATTGCCGTATTCTGGGAAAAGCTCCGGACGGAAGTCCGACGGGCGGGATAAGGTGCCAGTCCTCCTCCGTTTACGTCACCGGCAATGTGATCTCCGATACCTACTACGGCGTTTTCTGCGAGCCTTTCGAGCCGCCCTTCAAGTCGCCCCTTATCGCAAACAACACGATTGTCGGATGTCAGTTTGGCGTGTACGCTCCCGACGCATCACCGAACGTCATCAACTGCATCCTCTGGAACAATGGCGATGACCTGGTAGGATGCGGCGGGTCCTTTCTCGATACCATGGATGGGGATGCTGGTCAGGGCAACATCTCTCTCGACCCCTTGTTCGAGGACGCCGCCGCAGGCGATTTTCGGCTGCAAGCGGCTTCGCCGTGTATTGATTCCGGAACGAGCGAATTGGCGCCGCTTCTCGATGCCGCTGGCTACATCAGATGGGATGACCCAGACGCCCCCAACGCCGGCGGCGGATCGCAACCCTATTTCGATATGGGCGCCCACGAATTCGTCGTGGATGACGACGCCGATGGCATCTCCGACGAGTGGGAGGCTGAGCATGGATTGAATTCAGGGGACACGTTGGATGCACACGCCGACCCGGACGCGGACGGACAGTCGAATCGCAGCGAATACATTTCCGGCACAGACCCGAACGACCCGTCTTCGTGCCTGAGAGTCATCAGTTTGCTTCGGGCGGGAGATGGAAGCGGCGGAATAGAGATAGAATGGCTTACGGTACCCGGAAAGAACTACACGGTTTTCTACACCGAAAGCATCTCGCCGGCGCAGGGGAGAAGGCTCCCCTACGCGGGTCCGGGAGATTCAGGGTTTCATGACCTGACAATCTGGAAGCCCTGCTCGGAGCCGATGGAGGCCACGGGAGGTCTGCTTTCATTTCTCGACGTGGGAGATTTGACCCGGAAGCCGCCTCTGGATGTCTCCGGTGGCAAAGGGTTTTACAGAGTGGAAGTCAGGTAGATACTCCGCTTACGCTCGCTCTGCATTGACCGAAATTCGGCGCCAGACCTGCCGCCGTGCTCTTTGCGTCTCAGAAGGCGCGGCAAGAGTGGCGCCGTCACAACACCTCTGATTAGAAGGGGAAAGACTGAAATGTCGAGAACATTCCGCAAGCCGAGTCCGCTTTTTCATCGCTACGAGGGGAATCCGGTCCTTTCTCCGAAGGAATGGCCGTACCCGGCTAACGCTGTGTTTAATCCGGGGGCGGCACAGATTGATGGCGAGACGCTCCTACTGGTTCGGGTGGAGGATATGCAGGGCTTCTCCCATCTGACGATTGCCAGAAGCGCCGACGGTAAAACGAACTGGCGCATAGACGAAAAGCCGACGCTCGTCGCCGACCCGACGGGGCGGGAGAGGCGCTTCGGTCTCGAGGACCCTCGCATCGTCTGGCTGGAAGACCGGCGGGAGTACGCCATCACGTACGTTTCCTTTTCGGATGGCGGGCCTCTTGTGTCGTTGATACTGACTCCCGATTTTCACGAGTTCTACCGCCTCGGGGCATTATTGCCTCCGGAGGATAAGGATGCGTCTGTGTTCCCGTGCCGGTTCGAAGGGCGATACGCTCTCCTCCACAGGCCAATCATCCGGGGAGAAGCGCACATTTGGATCGCTCTTTCGCCGGACCTGAAGCACTGGGGAGACCATCAGATGCTCCTTCCCACCAGAGGGGGGCAGTGGGATTGTCATCGGGTTGGACTTGGGGCACAGCCCATCGAAACTCCGGAGGGATGGTTGATAATTTACCACGGCGTGCGGGTTACGACAGGGGGGAGCATTTACCGCGTGGGATTGGCTTTGCTCGACAGGGAAAACCCTCGCCGCGTCCTCCGCCGCAGCGACGAGTGGGTTTTCGGCCCCGTCGAGGATTATGAGTCCATTGGCGATACACCTCACGTGACATTTCCCACCGGAGCTATCCTCGACAAGGAAACAAACGAGCTTCGCGTCTATTATGGGGCGGCAGATACGACCGTCGCTCTGGCAACCGGCAATATGGATGAGGTCATGGACTACGTCTTGTCCTGCCCGGAACCGGAATCTCGCGAGTAACGTCATCATTGGGCGCAGCCGTATTGGCGTGGGACAATTCGGATGAATCCTCTGGTCGAGAAGCCCGGCTGAAGCCGGCTGTCACAAGAAGAATGTTTATCCGATACCACCGGCTGAAGCCGGTGGCTAAGTCCGGCGCCCGCTGAAGGCAGGCGAAAAGGAAGCCGTGGTCTTTTCTGTTGTACGACAGAGCGACAGAGTGGACACGTGTACGGCGTCAACGTGCGGCGGGAGAGGTTGAAAACGAGGGTCAGGGCATGCCACGGAGATGCAGCCACACCCTCATCACAGACAGCGCTTGCCCTCGCAGCCAGCGGCAGGTTAGCGTTGGAGAGTTCCGCTGGCTGAGCGATGGCATTCGCCCCCGCAACTGCCGATGAAAAACAAGCTATCACGGAGTGCAAATCTCCTCGGAAAAGAAGGGCAACACCGCAGAAGGATTCTCCTTTGGGTGGCTCTTGCTGCGCTTCTTTTCCACACACACGCCTTCGCTTCAGAGGTTTCCCCCGCTAAGAGCATTGGGGGTTTCTTCGACCTCCTGTTGAAGGGCCAGGTTCAAAAGGCAGCGGATTCGGCTCTCTTTTCGGACCGGGAGGGAAAAGAACGATTCATCAAACAATGGTCCGACAAAGCGAAGTCCCTTTCCGGCTACGGGATTGAAGAGTGGACGATAGAGCCAAGAGAAGGCCGGGCCGATGTCTCGCTTGAATTCCGCGATCCAAGCCGTGAGCAGACCCTCAAAATCTCACTTGTGAAACTCAACGGCATCTGGAGAGTCAGCCCGGAGGGGGATTTCAAGTTATATTCCACCGCGTCGTCAACTCTACCGCAGATAGAAAATCTCGAAAATCTGGTTCATGTCACCGGCAGCAGAAAGGGGAATCGGGTTGAGTTTTCGGTGGTGAACAAAGCTCCCTTCTCGGTTCTTTTCCGGCTGGAGATGAGTCTGCCGCCATCTCTACGAGCGGAGCATCCTTTCCCGCTGCGGGGTGTCCTTCCTCCGACTAAAAGCCCCATTGCGCTCTGCAACCTTCAGGTCATCGGGCGCTCACCCGGGAACTACTCGTGGAGATACACCGTCAAGCGAGCCGACGACCGCGGAGAAATGGTTCAAGCTGGCGCGTTGACCCCCTTGCCAAAAGTCTCGCTGGCTGAGAACCCGAAGTTCTTTGTTGGAGAGAAGTATGCTTATGGTCTGCCATATCCGGCGGGCATCAGTTACATGATTTGGCAAGGTCCCGGCGGCAGCTTTTCGCACAACGAGCCCGGCTCGCGATATGCGGTGGATTTCTCCATGCCCGTAGGCTCAGAGATTGCAGCAGCCAGGGCCGGTGTGGTCATCGCAGTCATTCAGAAAAACCCGAATAACCCGGACGAGAAAACGGCTCCCGCAATGATGGCCAACGAGGTTCTCATCCTCCACGCGGACGGGACCACCGGCGTATATGCTCACCTGACGACGGATGGCGCAAAGGTTTCTTTCGGAGAGACCGTCCGGCGGGGGCAGGTCATCGGGCTTTCGGGGAATAGCGGTTACTCTCGCGGCCCGCACCTTCATTTTGATATCCTCGGATATAAAGATGGCCAGTCCCTTTCCCGCCCCTTCGGTTTCCTCTCCGCTGACGGCGCCGTCATCACACCCCGCAAGGGGCTCATCCTCCTCGCCGAGAAGAATGGCCTCGCGAGAATAGCTCGCAGAGAGACTTCCCCTCGCCGGGTGGTGCGAAAGTGTTACAAGGAGTTTGACACCGAGATTCGCCATTTCGCAAAGACGGCTGACTTCCTCGCCATCAACAAAACGGGGGACCCGATTGGGATAGAGTTGTCTTTTTCGAGCCTCCAAAACGCCATCTCTCGCGTAAAGCTGCCGCGAAGAATCGCGCTGCCTGCGGACGGAACGTTCCACCACATCTTAAGTCTGGAAATCACGAATCCAGGGGAGGGGTCTGCGTTTGCGTACGTTTTCCGGCGCGTGGAGGCGCCGGGAAGAGAGCACATTCCTCTCCGCGTCGAGCAGGACGACGGTAACGACTACACTATCGAAATCAGGTATTTCAGCGACAAGATCGAGCTTTATGCCGAAAACAAGAGATCCTGGGAGATGGTGGGCATGCTGGACTTTCCCTCCCTCGACAATGTCATTCCTAAAGAAAAGGCGCCCAGGAAAATCCGCCTTCCGGCGGACGCCTCCGCACATTATCTGGCGACTCTCATGATCGTCCTTCCAACCAAAGGATATTCCTTCGCTTACCATATTGGCTCCCCCGAAGGGGAGTGAGGCGGCGAGCTTCATCTCCAATGGAGACGCGCACGCTTTTCATGCCGGTTTCACTGTATCCGCGTGGCAGGTCGGGGTTTTGTGAGAGGTTGGGTTCGATGGAAAGCTCAACGCGGCAACATCACTTCAACACGGTCCTGACCGCCTCTCCCAGTCTCGCCATGCCCGCGGCGATATCTTCTTCCGTAACCATGCCGAAGGAGATGCGAAGGTTGTTGGTCGGTTTGGCGACGCCCGGCTCAGAGCAATAGCAGAATTCCCCTGGGACGTAGAGTACCTTTATCCTCAGCGCTTCCTTGAAGAGCTCACCGTCGCAGCCCGTGTTCACGCCTTCCGGAAGTGACGCCCAGACATACAGCCCCCCCTGGGGCTTGATGACCTGTACGTCGCTCGGGAAATGTTCCGCGAGGCGCCTCAGCATCAAATCTCGCTTCTTCCGGTAGCGGAGTCTCAACATCTCGACGTGTCGCGAATACCTTCCTGTGACAAGCGCCCTGTGCACCAAGTGCTGGCAGAAGTTGCTGCTGCCGAAATCCTCGTTCCCTTTCTGCCGCAGCACGTGGTCGTGCAATTGCCTCGGAACCCACCCAAAGCCGACTCGCAGCCCCGGCGAGAAAGATTTCGAGAACGATCCCATAAGCACCACGCTGCGGTTCTCCGAATCGAGGCTTTTCAGATAGGGAATGTCTTCCCCCTCGAACCGCAATTCCTTGTAGGCGGCGTCTTCTACGACGAAAGTTGTTTTGCCCAGCTCGCAATACCTGCTCAATATCTCGTAGAGCCTTTGCTTTCTCTCCCACGCAAGACTGGTCCCCGTGGGATTCTGGAAATAGGTCATCAGATAGACCAGCTTGAGCCTACTTATGTCGCCCGAGCGTTGAAGAGACCGGAGCTTTTCCTCCAACGACTCCGGGATGATTCCTTTCTCGTCGAGAGCCACGCCTGTCACTCTCGCACCCGCTGCCTGAAGTGTTCCCATATAGACAAAGTATGTGGGGTCTTCGACGAGGACGATATCTCCTTCGTTGATGAGAGCGTCCGTTATGAGGTGGAGAAGCTGCTGCGAGCCTCCCGTCAGCACCACGTCGTTCGGCGAAATGCTTTTCCCGGCGCCCTGCCGTTCGAGCATCCGGCAGACCTCTTCTCGCAGAGCGAGGAAGCCCGGAGTCGTCCCGTACTGCAATGAGGCGTTGATCTCATCACTGCCGAGAAGCTCTCTCGCGCACTCCGCCACCTCCTCCGCCGGGAGCGATTCTTCATCCACGAACCCCGCCGCCAGAGAGATAATCTCCGGGTCCTCAATCGGCATCCGAAGAAGCCAGGCGATGGGCGGGTCCGTCGCTCTCCTCGCCTTCGCCGATAGCATTTCTGAGGGCAAATCATACATATCCATCACGACAAGAGCTTACAGCGAAGAGGCGAGAATATCAAGCGAATTGCGGGGCCTAATGTAACCCCTCCGTCTCGGGTGGATAGCCGGCCGAGGCGGAGGAGGCAAGAAGGGAACAGCAGATTAACGCAAGAGCGCAAAGGCGCAGAGAATAAGGTGAGAAGGACACCCCGCGTCTCGCGGGGCTGCCGTGGCATGGGCATCTTGCCCATGGGTGTTCACGGGCGGAACCCCCGCGCCACGTGCGGGATGAGCTCACCGCAGAGAGCCCAGAGGGCGCGGAGAAAATATTTACGCCTCTCCGATGAACGGACGGGACAGCCTCACGGCAGCCGAGAATCCGGTCACTCTCATCCTCCCCTCTGCGACCCTGCGCCCCTGCGCCTCTGCGTTGCCTTCCTGTTGCCTTCTTCCCGCCCCCGCCCTCGCATGGTATCCGCCCGATATTGAGGCATTAGACCAGAATGCCGAAAAAGGCTGACGCAGGAACGTGATTATGCTATAAGAACAAAAACTTTGAAGAGTCAGGCCCCCATTTGGAAAGGTGAGGAGATGTCGGTTCTCGTTGTCGGTTCGGTTGCTTTCGATACGGTTGAGACCCCACACGGCGTCAGAGAGGAGATGCTCGGCGGCTCAGCGACGCACTTCGCATGTGCGGCGAGGTATTTCACGGAGGTGAAGGTGGTCGCGGTCATCGGCAGCGACTTTCCGTCGGAAGGTCTCGAATTCCTCACGAGCAGAGGTGTGGACCTCGAGGGGTTGCAGGTCCGCGACGGGAAAACCTTTCGCTGGGAAGCCGTTTACCGAGGGGATATGGCGCAGGCAGAGACTTTGGGCACGTACCTCAACGTGTTCGAGGACTTCTCGCCGGTCATTCCGGAATCGTACAAGGACTCGCCGTTTGTGTTCCTGGCGAACATTGACCCCGAGCTTCAGGCAGAGGTTCTTCGCCAGGTCAGGGCGCCCGTCCTCGTCGCCGCGGATACCATGAACCACTGGATCGCCGACAGAAAGGAATCGGTCAGAAACCTGCTGGCTTCCGCGGACGCCGCTATCATCAACGACGCCGAAGCCCTCATGCTCACGGGCGAGGAGACCATCCCTCTGGCGGCTCAAGAAATCCGGGGCGGCGGGACGAATCACGTGGTTATCAAGAAGGGGGAGCACGGCGCGTTGCTCTTCACCGGCGAATCACGTTTTGCTCTTCCCGGATTGCCGATGACCGATGTCCGCGACCCGACCGGCGCCGGAGACACCTTCGCCGGTGGTTTCATGGGCAGGCTCGCTCAATTGGCGGAGGTCACGGAATCTGCCCTTCGCGAATCCGTCCTCTATGGGTGCGCCATGGCCTCGTTCAACGTGCAAGGTTTCGGCGTCGAAGGAATAGCCAACCTTACCCCCGAGGATATTGACGGGCGGGTTGAAGAGTTCAGAGACCTTGTTCGCGTTTGAAGGCGATGCCCGAGCTGATGTCCTTCCGGGCATTGCGGAGTGGCCGGCTCGTTTTTCGGCGCAAGACTCACGCAATGCGACAGCACAATTTCCCCCGAACACCGGAACGGCAGGCAATCCCCGAACTCAGAATCGTCTTCTGGGAGACCACCGCAAGGTGCAATCTCGCCTGCCGCCATTGCCGTGTCGTGCCTCATGAAACGGAGGCGGTTGCCGAGCTAACGACGGAGCAAGCCTTTCGATTTCTTGACGAGCTTTCTGCCGCTTTCTCTCCACTTCTCATCCTCAGCGGCGGTGAACCTCTTTATCGCCGCGACATCTTCGACATAGCCTCCCATGCCACAGGTAAAGGCCTCACTGTCGCCCTGGCCACGAATGGAACCCTGGTCAACGAGGATGTGGCGCAGAAAATCAAGGAGTCCGGCATCCGAAGGGTCAGCGTTAGCCTCGACGGTCCCACAGCCGCCGTTCACGACAGCTTCCGCGGTCTGGCGGGGAGCTTCGATGCCGCCGTTGCGGGTCTGAGGCGAATTCAGACCGCGGGAGTGAGCACCCAGATAAACACCACAGTCACCCGCCACAATGTTGATTTTCTCACCGAGATTCTTGAAATGGCACTTGACTTCGGCGTTGACGCCCTCCATGTTTTCTGTCTTGTGCCCGTCGGCTGCGGGATGCAGATTGCCGCAGAGGAACAAATTCCGCCGGAGAAATACGAGGAGGTTTTGCGTTGGCTTTTCGAGAAATCGCTTCGGGCGAAAATCCACATCAAAGCCACCTGCGCGCCGCATTACTACCGGATTATGCGCCAGCTCACGCCGCCGCCCCGCCTCGGCGGGGTCAGACACGAAAAGAAGGGCTTCTCAGCCGTAACCAGGGGCTGCCTCGCCGGGCAGAGCGTCTGCTTCATTTCCCACACGGGGGAGGTCTTTCCGTGCGGCTACCTTCCGCTGTCCTCCGGCAACATCAGACGCCGACCTCTCGAAGAAATCTGGCGTGAATCGCCAATTTTCAGGAGCCTTCGCGACTCCTCTCAGCTCAAGGGAAAGTGCGGCATCTGCGAATACCGGGACGTCTGCGGCGGATGCCGGGCGAGAGCTTACGGCTGCACGGGCGATTTCCTCGGCGAGGAACCATACTGCATCTATCACCCACGCCCGCGGGCTCTGTAACTGCCGCTTTGTTACCGGCCTGTCACCAAAGACCGGACCGTTGATACGACGACCGAAGGGAATGAAGCCGCAGGACTTCGCCTCCTGGGGCAAACCCGCCTCCACCGAGCTGGCTACTGTTTGGTTTGTCACAGCCCGCACGATCTGCTCCTGACCGGCGCGCAGCCAGGGTACTGGTGTCTTTCCCTCTGTTACTCAGCGGCGATGATGTAGAAGCGCTTCCCGACATCGCCCGGGGCCTTGCCGCCGATATCCGGGTCCGTGCCCTTGTCGCTCCAGGACCAGGTGCCGTCCCCATTATCAACGAGGTCATCCAGCGCGGCGCCGTCAACCTCATCCCAATGAACCGTTCCCGTGGCAAGCTGATCCGTCCAGTATATCTTATAGTAGGTCTTCTCCGGGATGACAGGCCAGGTGAACTTTATCCATGAAGGATTGCTTTGATCCGTACAAAACGAAATTATTCGAACGATCGATTCCGGGTCGAGGGGGTCAAGGCCCCATTTCACCTCATCGCCATCATTCATGCCATCGCCATCCGTATCGGCCTTCGTGGGGTCTGTCCCGGCCCGATACTCCTGAAGGTTCGTCAGACCGTCCTTGTCCGCGTCTTCCGAGGCGTCGTTGGCATTAGTCCTATCCAGTCCGTGCAACTCCTCCCACCAATCGCCCATCCCGTCCAGGTCGCCGTCGGCATACACCGTAACCTCCTGGGTTATTGTCCCGGCATTATCTGATGCAGCGGTAATCAGGCCGCTGTAAGTGCCCGTGGCGTCGGCTGGCACGTCAAATTCAAAGGTGCAGTCCGTTGCTTCGCCAGCGGCGATAATCTCCTCATTGTAAACCTCCGAATCGTCCTTCAGCGCGAGGCTCTGAGAAAACTCATTCGAAAGACCGGAAATCTGAACAGACACATTCTGGAGTGGCAACTGTCCGCCGGCTTCCCCAACTGTTGACACGATAGTCATTTCCTCCCCTAAGTGCGGGACAACCACGATGGCGACGGGCACCACTCCGATCATGGCTTCTCGCTCCGGCTCGCACAGGATGTTAAAGCAGATGGGGAGTGGCTCGTCCGTAAGGGCGCTCGCGACAGTCGCTCTTATCTCGAACGTCCGGTTTGCTGGTTGCACAATTGAGATGACTTCGGGATAACTGTCCCTTCCGGTGTAGGTTCCCGCGATCTCCATGTCATTCCCGCCCCTCTCCATGTTGTAGCCGATGTGCTTACCCGCCTCGTAAACGTGGAGGTTTATATCACTCCCCGAAGGATGATATAGTTCCACGTTTAGCCGATGCGTGGCATCCGGAACGCGATATTCAAATGCGTACTCGGGAGACGACGCCCTTAGTGTCGCATAAACCGGCGGCTCTGCATCGTCGAAAAGCGTAGCCACGTCGGAAAGCGACAGCAGCTTACGTTTGTTCCGAATCCCGGAGGGGGCTTGTCCGGGGGGCCGCTGCGCCAGTGCTTCGACTTTGCCTGTCGGCTGTTCTCCCAACTCTGTCGTCTGAACGCCGAACAATGGCAGCACCCGATAGTTCTCTATTGCGTGCGCCCGGGAGAATGGCCCGAGATATACCTCCACATCCAAAGTTTTCCACCTGAGCATGTCAACAGGACTCAGGTACTCCCCAACTAAGGGCACGTCCCTTTCGACCGTCGAGTTCGGTTCGCCAGCGGCGGCCACCGTTTCGACATCGAGCACGCCCGACGCGAGGTTCACCGTGATTTGTTGCATCCCGGGTCCAAATCCGAGCGCAGGCGCCATACCCGCCAGCCACGGGTTCCAGCCCCTCTTATAGTAGCAGGAGAATTTCGCCCGGACAGACGCTGCATTTCCGAGGTTCCTGATGACGAGGTGAGCATGCCGGCCCGAGGCTATGGCCGCGGACGGCTGCCCGAGTGAGGCCTCGCACCTCGGCGACGTTGCTACGCCCTCACGTTCAACTTGAACTTGGAGTTCGCAGGCGAACCTATTTGATTTCTTCAGATAGTTGAGATTGTCCGCAGAGGCCGCCTCGCGCAGGAGAAAGTCGGCATTGTAGTCGTACACGTAAGGCATTTCCGCGACGTCGTGGACGTACTTACCAGCCATGAGAGGGAACTGGCGAGCAATCTCTCCCCTGACCGGTATCTGAGCAAAGCCTGAGATGCAGGATCCCGCGCGAAGGATGCCGCCCAGGGTGCCCAAGATGCCGGGGATGGTTGCCCCGACCCCGGAAGCTGATAGGACTGTGGTCGCGGCACCGACGCCCCAGGCGGTCGCCGCCGCCCCCGCCATGACCATTTTTACTTCTCCTAACCTGTCGAGCATCTCCTTGGCGGCTTCGTAACTCGAATATTGATCTAAGAGACCAAGTGACAGGAAACGAAACTCGGAGAGCGGTTCCTCCTCCGAATAGGGGTCTGGCGGCAGGAACACCGCGCCCGGCGACCGTTTTAGCGTTTCCAGAGCCTGCTTCTGACTTAAGATGACACCCTTGGCCCTCTCCACGTCGAATCCTCGGGCAGGCTCCGGCATTTCCTCTATGAAATCGGTGTGTGCCTGCTGAAGGTGGCTCGCAGCCCATCGGTATGTTGGAAGAACACGGTAGAACTCAATTGGGGTATCGTACCCCGGCAGCCCGAATCGGCTTTGGTACACCTGGGCTGGCCTCTCCCTGTGCCAGGGAGCTGACGCAAGAAACCACGTTGGCCAGATGATGGCCTTGGCATCCGCTTTTACGTCCTCTATCCTGTCGTAGCTCGGCCCGATCATTACAGCTTGGCAAGCGATGCCCGTCAGCTTCGTGAACAGCTCGCGCCCGGCCTGTCCGCCCAGGATTTTTGCAAGTTCCAGGCCCGTGAACTTCGTCACATCCAGCCATCCCCTCGCGATCCATTCGCTCACCCCTCCGAGCGCGCTCACGGCGAAAGTCACGATGTCCTCTATTTTGATATCGGCGTGCAGGTCGTCATCAACCGTCGAGGAAACGTTGTGCATCCACGTCGTATAGGTCCCCAGGACCGACGAGGCCGGCTCACCCGGGTAGAGGATGGTCTCCTTGAGCTCCCGCATGCTGGCGAAAAGTTGCCGGTAGGCTTGGTCGGTCAACTCGATGTCCTTAGTGAGTCGCCCCGGCGGCGCACTGAATGGCAGAACCATCCCTGACAAGGTGTCTTTCCATGAACTGATCACATAGACATTGAGCGGCAGCGCGGCGAACTCGTAATATCCTTGTTCGTTGCTCTCCGTCTCTCCGACGCTGGGCCCTCCGGTGGTGAAGTCCAGTGAGATAGAGATGTGAACGACAGCATGAGGGACGGCGGCGCCAGCGGAGTCCAACGTATGGCCCGAGATTGCGCAGTTGGGATGGCCCGCCGAGAACTCCGCCCAGCCACGTATATCGTTGACCTGGACCTCCACGACGAAACAACCCTCGTGCGAAAAGGGGATTCCGGAAGCTTCCCAGCCTTCGGAGGATGGGTTGTACGAAAGCTCACCAGAACTCACGAAACCTCCTCGGGACTCCTTGATAAGGTACGTTCCATGACCGCAGCTTACGGGCGCCCCTCTGAGCGAATCGTAGGCATAGGCGCTGACGTGGAGGGTTTGCTGCACCGCGTCCCACGAAACTGCCACGTTCGCATAACCGCTTGCTTTCGGCCGAAACTTCTGGATGCGCTCGTTCCACTCATCGGCGACGTAAACATTGCCTGAACCGTCCACAGCCACGCCGCAAGGGTAATTGAACTCGCCGGCGCCGCTGCCCCAGGTCCCCCATTTTGTGATGAAAACCCCGTCAGAGGTGAACTTCTGGATGCGGTGATTACCGAAATCGCTGACATAAACGTTGCCCGAACTGTCCACAGCCACGCCCATAGGCTGGTCAAACTGGCTGTTGCCGCTGCCCTCGCTCCCCCATTTTGTGATGAAAACCCCGTCAGAGGTGAACTTCTGGATGCGGTCGTTGCCGCCATCGGCAACGTAAACGTTGCCCGAAGTGTCCACAGCCACACCATAAGGGTGGTTGAACTCCCCGTTGCCGCTGCCCCTCCTCCGCCATTTTGTGATGAAAAGGCCGTCAGAGGTGAACTTCTGGATGCGGTGGTTGTCATGATCTGCAACATACACGTTCCCCGAAGCGTCCACAGCGACGCCGTTCGGGTAGTAGAAGTCGCCATCACCGCTCCCCCATTTTGTGATGAAGGTCCCATCAGAGGTGAACTTCTGGATGCGGTGGTTGTGCGTATCGGTGACGTAAACGTTGCCCGAACTGTCCACAGCCACCCCTTCTGGCTCGTAAAACTCGCCGTTGCCGGTGCCCCACGTCCCCCATTTTGTGATGAAAACCCCGTCAGAGGTGAACTTCTGGATGCGGTGGTTGTGCGTATCGGCGACGTAAACGTTGCCCCAAGGGTCCACAGCCACGCCGGCAGGCCAATCGAACTGGCCATCGCCGCTGCCGTAGCTCTGCCATTTTGTGATGAACGCGCCGTCAGAGCTGAACTTCTGGATGCGTCGGTTGAAGTAATCGCTGACATAGACCTTGCCCGAAGTGTCCACAGCCAGGCCAAAAGGAAAATCAAACTCGTCGTCGCCGCTGCCCCTGGCCCCCCATTTTGTGATGAAAATGCCATCTGAAGTGAACTTCTGGATGCGCGCGTTGCCCGCTTCGCTGACGTAAACGTTGCCCGAAGTGTCCACAGCCACACCATAAGGGTGAATAAACCCGGCGTTGCCGCTGCCATACGTTCCCCATTTTGTCATGAAAACGCCATCGGAGGTGAACTTCTGAATGCGGTCGTTCTCCCTGTCGGCGACATAGACGTTGCCCCAACCGTCCACGGCCACGCCCTCCGGCCCATCAAACTCGCCGTTGCCGCTGCCCGAGCTCCCCCATTTTGTGGTGAAAGTCCCATGAGAGGTGAACTTCTGGATGCGGTAGTTGCCCGTATCGGCGACGTAAACGTTGCCCGAACTGTCCACAGCGACACGGTAGGCGTGGGAAAACTCGCCCTCGCCGCTGCCCGAGCTCCCCCATTTTGTTATGAAGACGCCATCAGAGGTGAACTTCTGGATGCGGTCGTTACTGCTATCTGCAACGTAGACATTGCCCGAACTGTCCACAGCCACGCCGTAAGGGTGATAAAACTCCCCATCGCCGCTGCCCCAGCTCCCCCATTTTGTGATGAAAGCCCCCTCAGAGGTGAACTTCTGGATGCGGTGGTTGTGCGTATCGGCCACGTAAACATTGCCTGAACTGTCCACGGCGAGGCCGGAAGGGTAAGTGAAGTACCAGGGCTGAGGTAATTCCGGCCACATCTTCACAAAGGAGTATGACTCCGCCGGATCGGCCGCGAAAACACACAACAAGACCACACACAGGCTGACCAGAGCACCCAATCCTGCACGTTTCCTTTTCATGATCAGAATCCCTCCACAGGCCGTTCTATTGCATCCCGGCTATCCTCCCCTCGGAACCCACGAGTACGCATTTAGAAACCTATCGCGCCGTGAGCTCCATGTCAAGAGCGGCTGCCGCTGGGGCAGCCGATGACAACCGCCGGGGACGAGACGCGGGCGGCGAGCTGGTCCAGGGCATCGGAGTTCTTCCGGATGAAGTTCGGTTTCAGCAGGAGGTCTTCAGGGGGATAGCCACAGAGAGAAAGTTCCGGGAAAACGACAATATCGGCGCCATAGTCTCGTGCCCGCTCACTGAAAGCCGCTATTTTATTCTGATTTCCGGGTAGGTCGCCGAGAGTGCTGTCAATTTGTGCCAGCGCAATTCTCAACGAGACCATTTCAAACCTCCTGTCCGCCGAACAAGTGCGATATCCCGCACGAGAGCGGTGTAGCCGCCTCCGCGTCGCATGCTCTAACGCCTCGTTTTTGAACCTCTTCCGTTGGACGTTGACGCCGTCCATCTGTCCGGCCTCTCACTCTATCATACAGCGGAAGAGGCCGGTGCCTCCTCTTCGCCTGTCTTCAGCGGGCGCCGCAGTCAGCCACCGGCTTTAGTCGGTGGTATCGGATACGGGATTCTTCTCATGGTAGCCCGCTTCAGCCGGGCTTCTCGACCAAAGGATTCATCCGAGATATGCCGCCGCAGCAGGCGATAGTGCCCGCGCCCTCACATCCCCCGTGCCGCAAGATGTGGAGCATGGTTTTCTTGGCCGCGAAGTTTCCCAAGCGTCATAGCACAGGCAATAGATTGTTCAGCTCATACGGCGTCACCTGGATGCGATAATTCTCCCATTCCTTCTTTTTCAGCTCCACGAAGCGGCTGAAGATGTGTTTTCCGAGTGCCCTCTTTACGAAATCGCTCTTCTCGGTGATGGAGATTGCCTCCCCCAAGCTGCCGGGCAGGGACGTCACTCCCGCTCTGTTCTTATCTTGGTCGCTCAGCTCATAGAGGTTTTTGTCCATTGGACTGGGTAGTTCGTAGCTGTTTTCGATTCCATCCAGCCCCGCCTGGAGCAAAACCGCGAAGGTCAGGTAGGGGTTGCACGCCGGATCGGGCGGTCGGAACTCGGCTCTGACGGCTTTTTCCTTGCCGGGGTGATACTGAGGGACCCTGATCAGGGCGGAGCGGTTCCTCCTTGACCACGCGATGTACACTGGGGCTTCATAGCCGGGGACCAGCCTCTTATAGGAATTCACCCATTGAGCGAATACCGAAGACATCTCGCTGGCGTGCCTGAGCTGCCCTGCCATGAACTTCTTGGCGACTTCGCTCAAGCTGTTCTCGTCCTCCACGGAAAAGAAGGCGTTCTTGACCCCTTTGAAGAGCGACTGGTGTGTATGCATTCCGCTCCCGTTCTGGCCGAAGATCGGTTTCGGCATAAAGGTCGCGTAAACTCCATGCTTTGCGGCGATTTCCTTCACCACAACCCGATAGGTGATAACATGGTCAGCCATCGCAAGCGCATCGGTGTAGCGCATGTCTATCTCGTGCTGGCTTGTGCCGACCTCGTGATGACTGTACTCAACGGGGATGCCCATGGACTCCAGGGCGAGGACGGTGTCCCTTCGCAGGTCGCTTGCTACATCCAGCGTGGTCAGGTCGAAGTAGCCACCGTGATCCAGAATCTCGGTTGCTCCGGAGTTCTTGAAGTAGAAATACTCAAGTTCGGGGCCGACGTAATAGTGGTCGAAGCCCATCTCCTGCATCCTTTTCACAGCCAGTCTGAGGGCGTAACGCGGGTCTCCCTCGTAGGGCTTGCCGCCGGGAACGAGAATGTCACATATCATTCTGCCGACCGCTTTCTCTTTCGGTCGCCAGGGGAGAATTCTGAAGGTTTTTGGGTCGGGCATAGCCACCATGTCGCTCTCTTCTATGTCCTGGTAGCCCGTGATGGACGAGCCGTCGAAACCCATCCCGTTTTCCAGGGCGCCCTCAAGCTCACCGTCCGTAATGGCAAAACTCTTCACCTGCCCGAGAATGTCGGCGAACCACAGCCGGATGAACTTGACGTCTTTCTCGTGTACAGTTTTCAGGACCTGTTCTTTCAGCTCTGACATGATTCTCCTCCTTGCTGAACCTATGTTTGGTTTGTTTTCGTTTTCCTCTCGATTGATAGCACCTTAGCGTCCCTCTCCGCGTCCTTCGCGGCCTCTGGAGTGGCCGGCTCTGGAGCGCGTTGGCTCTCAGCCGATAGCTCCACCGCCCTTCTCCCCGGTTCGGATTCTGATGCACTGGGGGAGGTCCAGGACGAAGATTTTGCCGTCGCCGATCTGACCGGTCCTCGCGCCCCTGATGATTGCGTCAATAGTGGGCTGAACGAAGCTCTCGTTCACGGCGACCTCCAGCCGGACCTTCTTCAACAGATTCACCCGGTGAATGACACCTCTGTAGGTTTCCGTGTAACCCTTTTGCTGGCCGCAGCCGAGGGCGTTGGAAACCGTCATTTTGAAAACCTCTGCATCGAACAGTGCCTTCTTGACCTCGGGCAACTTGTAGGGCTGGATCATGGCTATTATCAGTTTCATTTCATTTTCTCCGCTCTATTCTGTGGTGAAAATCTGGAATCCGGCATAAGCCTCCATTCCGTGTTCGCCGATATCCAATCCTCTCAACTGCTCCTCGTCCGAGGCCCTCAGCCCGACGATCTTTTTAGCCGCGTAGAACACCAGCGTTGCCGTGGCAAAGGTCCAGATGAATACTGAAACCACGCCGGTGAGTTGCGCGAACAACTGGCTCAGTCCTCCCCCGAAGAAAAGTCCGTTGACCGGCCCCACACCGCTCGACTCACCGTAAGCCGCCTGAGCGAAAAGCCCTACCGAAAGCGTGCCCCACGCCCCGCATACGCCGTGGACAGAGATCGCCCCGACAGGGTCATCCACCCGAAGCACTCTGTCAATCAACTGCACGCTGAGCACCACCAGAACCCCCGCAACTGCTCCGATGATGATGGCGCTGAGGGGCGAGACGGAGGCACACGGGGCGGTGATGGCGACAAGCCCCGCCAGGGCCCCGTTCAATGTCATGCTGGTGTCCGGCTTCCCGTACTGAGCCCAAATAGTGAACATGGCAGTGATTGCCCCGGCTGCGGCGGCGAGGTTTGTGGTCACGGCGATGGTCGCGATGCTCAGGTTCGTGCCGCTGGTGGTGCTTCCCGGATTGAAGCCGAACCATCCGAACCAGAGAATGAAAACGCCCAGCCCCGCGAGGGGAATGTTGTGTCCCGGAATGGCGTTCGAGGAGCCGTCCTTGTTGTATTTTCCGAGCCGCGGCCCCAGCAAGGTGGCTCCCGCCAGACCAGCCCACCCCCCGACCGAGTGCACGACTGTCGAGCCGGCGAAGTCCACCATCCCTTTGCTTGCGAGCCACCCGCCTCCCCAAATCCAGTGACCAACCACCGGATAGATGAATGCCGAGATGAAAAAGCTGTAGAAGAGATACGCGGGAAATCTCGTCCTTTCCGCCATGGCGCCGGAGACGATGGTCGCTGCGGTCGCCGCGAAGACCACCTGAAACATCCAGTAGGCGAACTGCCACAGCCCATCGCCGGTTGACGGATCGCCTGTGCCCAGAAAGAAGCCGCTCCTCCCGAAAAGGCCGAGCGTATCCGCCCCGAACATCACGCCGAATCCAATCAGCCAGAAGGCAATCGAGCCGATGGAGAAGTCCAGCAGATTCTTCATGAGAATGTTCGCGGCATTCTTCGCCCGCGCAAAGCCAGTCTCGACCATTGCGAAGCCTGCCTGCATAGAGAACACCAGGAACGCCGCAATAAGAGTCCACACGGTGTTTATCGCCACTTGATTGCTCGCTGAAGTCGGCTCCTCGGCAAACGCAAAGGCCGTCGGGCCGAGTAGGAACAGTCCAACCAGCAGCCAGACCTTTCGCAGCTTACAGAACTTCCTTTTCATTTCACTTGCCTCCCTTGAGCTTTTTCTTAGAAGTTGAAGATGATGCTTGTTCCGAAGAAGAATTCGTCATCGTACTGCTCGTCGAGCGCCAGCGACGCTGCCGCTGAGGCCCCCAATGCCAGCCGCGATGTCAGCGGCACATCTAAACCAACCGAAAGAACTCCGGCACTGAAGCTGGAATCGTATCCCCACTGTCCATCGTTGTAGCCGACCGAGCCAGCGAGCTGGAGCTCCGCCCCTGCGAGGGAAAATCCGTGCCCAAGCCCAAGCTCATAATAGACGCCGTCTCCCTGGTCAAAGTCGTAATACACTGTGACGGAAGGTGATAGAAGAATATCCAGCGCGCCGCCGACATAGACCTCGTGCGAATCTTTGTCCTCGTCCAAGTTGGGGAAGGTGTAGTACGTGTAGCCAACTGAGAAACTGAGCACCTCGAGTTCGGGCTTGGCAGACCCAAGAGAAGCAGTGTAATCAAGCGTGTAGTCCAGCTCGCTCCACTCGTCTCCCTCGTCGGCGTCGTAGTTCGCCCAGACTGTGCCGGAAAATCCCTTGTATGAAAGGGAACCCTCCGGCTGCAGGACAGGTCCGTCAACGAGGTTTTGTCCCCTCCAGATGTACTTGGAGTTGAAAGCCAGCCCCATATTGCCTTTCACCGGTGCGGTCTCGTCTCCCTGAACATCAACCGCCTCCGCTGTCGCGGCCAGATAAACTGCTCCATGCAAAACTACCAGTAGAGCCATAATGCCGGGCAGCTTGTTCCATTCCGTTTTTCGCATGTTCGCCCTCCTCCCATTTCGGCGTTCGTTTGGAGCCTCTCGGACACTCTGGAAACCGTTCGTTCCAATGTGCAAGCCGGATGCCAGGGGCAAATGAGAAATTGGCCTGTTGTGAATTGCTTGCGGGGAATGACTTATGAATTGAAAGGCCAGAAGAATGCGACCGGAGCGAGCTACATTAGTGTATAATAGTGCTGGAAATCTACAAAGCTGTCGGCGCACGACCTCGTGTTTCTCGTGATTGGCTTCGCGAGCCTCCGCGTTTTGCCTCTCATTTCCTCATTCCAGCGCTTGATTGTCCCCCATGCACGTTTTGTCATTCCATGATTGCAAAACGGGGCGAAACGTTCTACAATATTGTTTGGTGTCACAAAAGCTACACACAATTGTAGATAGGAGGCGTTAGCGATGGCGAAGGAGCGCGATAAAGAAAAACAGATGGACTTGCTTTTCGAGGTGGCTCGCAGTCTTAGCTCATCGCTCGAGCTGAAGACGACGCTTGAGTCGGTTCTCGGCTTTCTCAGCAAGCTCATGAAGCTCGACCGGGGCACGATTACCCTGATAGACCCCGAGACCGAGACCATCTCCATCGAAATGGCGCACGGTCTTTCCAAGGAGGCGAGGGAGAAAGGCATCTATCGGATAGGAGAGGGGATTACCGGCAAGGTGGTCGCGGCGGGTGAGCCGGAGGTCGTCGCCGATATAGGCAAGGACCCTCGCTTTCTCGACCGCACAAGAGCTCGCGGCGATATAAGCAGGACGAGGCTGTCGTTTCTGTGCGTCCCCATAAAGCTGGGCAACGAGACCCTCGGCGCCCTCAGTGTGGACAAGCCGTTTAAGGAAGGGGCAGAGTTCCACGAGGATCTCCGACTTCTCAACATCGTGGCGTCCGTCGTCGCTCAGGCATTGAGACTCCACGAGATGATGAAAAAGGATAAAGAAAAGCTCCTCCGCGAGAACATTCACCTCCGGCATGAGCTGAAGGATAGATACGAGTACCACAACATCGTCACCAGAAGCAGCAGAATGAGGGAAGTGCTGGAGATGATGGAGCAGGTCTCCCAGAGCAATGCCACCGTCCTCGTTCGGGGCGAAAGCGGCACCGGCAAGGAACTCGTCGCCCACGCCATCCATTACAACAGCCCGAGGGCGGGCAAACCCTTCGTTATAGTCAACTGCGCGGCGCTTCCGGAGCAGCTCCTCGAAAGCGAGCTCTTCGGACACGAAAAGGGCGCCTTCACCGGCGCAACTCACAGAAAGGAAGGGAGGTTCGAGTGGGCCAACGGAGGCACACTTTTTCTCGACGAAATCGGTGATTTTCCCGTCTCGACCCAGGTCAAGCTCCTGAGGGCTATCCAGAGCAGGCAGTTCGAACGCCTTGGTGGGAAGGAGACGGTGCGGGTCAACGTTCGCATCATCGCCGCCACCAACAAGAACCTGGAGCTGGAAGTCGCCGAGGGAAGGTTCAGGGAAGACCTCTTCTATCGAATAAACGTCTTCCCCATTTTCCTCCCGCCGCTCAGGGAAAGGAAGGAGGACATCATCCTCCTCGCCGATCATTTTCTCAAAAAGTACAGCGGGGAGAATTTCAAGAGAATCAAGCGAATATCAACCCCCGCCATTGATATGCTCATGAGCTACCACTGGCCCGGAAACGTCAGAGAGCTTGAGAACTGCATGGAGCGCGCCGTTCTGGTCTGCAAGGAGGGTGTCATCCGCGCGCGGCATCTCCCACCTTCCCTCCAGACGGCAGATGCCTCTCACACAACTTACCCCGGGACCCTCCCCGAAGCGGTGGCTGCCGTTGAGAGAGAGATGATTATGGAAGCCCTCAAAACCTCCAAAGGACATCAGGGGAAAGCCGCTAAACTCCTCGCCGTGACCGAGCGGGTGCTGGGATACAAGATCAAGAAGTACGGAATATATCCCAGGGTATATTCCGCCAAGGCGCAGAAATACGCCGACGTGTAGAAAACGCCCGCGAGTGGAAACGGACCAGCGTGCCCGAGTGAGCGTGGCGTGAAAATAGCAGCCTCTCCTCGGCTTCCCGCCTGCGGAACGTGTCTTTCTCGTTGCAACATCGGGAAGCCGCTTACAAAAGGATGGTGCGAGCGTTTTCTTTCGCTGCCCGAGGCGGCTGGCAACCAGCTACTGGGGTTGTTCACTCTGTCATTCAGCGGCGATGATGTAGAAGCGGTTCGGGACATCGCCTGGGGCATTGCCGCCCATATCCGGGTCCGTGCCTTTATCGGTCCAGGACATTCTGCCCGTGTTGTCATCGTTGAAGTTGCCGTCAGGGCCGACGTAAGTGTCGCCCAATCCTTTGCCCACGAAGCCGCTGACCGTATGCCGCCTGGCTTGCGAGCCCTTCACGGCGCGTTTCCGAAGGCATTGCCGCTAACTTCCCAGTCACCGTAGTCCTTGCCCTCAAAATCCGCGAGCACGATGTCGCGAGTCGCTTCTGCAACGCCTGAGTTCGCATTGAGCGGTTCAGCCAGAGCATAGCCAATCAAGGAGTAGGTAGCGGCCGATCCGTTGTAGTGGCAGTACCAGTGGCCGCCCCGATTCAAATACTCATTGTTGAGCTTCTTCGTTGGCAGATGGTTCTCTTCCGTATCCTTTATGCCTTTCTCCTGTTTCTCCTGCCAGTAGGCATCACTCATAACACGAAGCTCCTGAAGGCGAGTGTCCCAGAAGTCGGCGGTGGGCACGAATATCACATTCTTCAGCGACTTGTCGTCTGCTACTGCCTTCTGTGCTCTGCGAAATTTCACCATGCCAACCGCCTCGTGATCATCCGGGTTCTCCGCTCTCTTTTCCATCTCGTGTCCGCCGATACCCAACTCGCCGATTACGATGGGCATATCCGGTGCATTGAGGTCCTTACGCAGGTCGCGAAACATGGCCGCGAGATTGTGCGGATAGCGGGCGATGACCCCCAGGCCGACGCGTTTGCCGTCCAATTGGAGATGCCACTCGCAGAAGTCATTCCAACCCTGAAACCACGCCATGCCAACGATCTCATAGCCCTGACCTTGATACCCTGGAACAACATCTTTGATGTTTGCCAGGCACTCTTGTATCTCGGCAACCATCTTGCGGTAGAAGTGGCCCGGCTTGAGCTCGTGGTCTCGTTTCAGGATCCGCTTCTCATCCCATGTCATCTCGCCAGCGCCCGGCGAGCGGAAGTCACACCACACGCTCTTGCCGCCCCAGGCGGTTTTGGTCAACAGAACCGGCTCGTCATACTTCTCGCCCATGATGGTGCCGAACATCAGTTCCGGGCCGATCTCATGGGACTCAGACCCCCAGCCGACGGTAAGCGGACCATTTCCCTTGCTGTTTGCCTTCCATGAAATAGTCACATCGTCGCGGGTTGCCCAGGAGCCATCTGCGTTCTTGAGCTTCTTGAGCAAGTAGCCGTATTTCGGGTGTTCCCCAAGGTGAGCGAGGCTGCGAACCTGGCCATGGCCTTCCATATTGGACTGACCTGCCAGAATAAACACCTTCACCTTCTTATCAGCCGCCTGAGCCAGGGACGCCAGGCTGAGAAACAGAACAACACAAACCAATGCCATTGCGAACAAATAACGCTTCATTACGGTCTTCTATGATGTCCTTCTTTTATACTGGTTGCTGGATTGCCGAGTTGCCAAAACTACTTCTTCCAGAGCGATTCGAGCTCGTTGACTTCGGGACGGAGAAGCTTCGCGTTGCCATTGCAGTTGTGTCGTTTCGTCTCTCCGATCCTTTCGGTGCGGGGAATCAACTGTACGACCGGATTACATTGACACCGTCCTTGCGCTGGACTGGAATGAAACTCTCATCCCCGTTTAGTAATCGTAGAACTATAACGCGCGGCGGCGCCCCACACCATAGCCAATTCTTACTCCCTGATAGCGGGCAGCGAGTTCAAAGAGATACAACTTATCGGTACAGAGGCAGAAGCAGGTTTCCAAAAACGCGCATTCTAAACACTACATGTGCATACGCCTGTTGCGGGCAGAAAGGAAATAGTATCGCCCTACTGGGCAAAATCAGGCGCTTTGGAAACTATACTAAAACTACGGCCACCCAGCGGAAGTTCACCCTGGGATAACGATGATGTGATGGGCATGGAGTGGGCGTGGTTCAAGGGTTTCGACGCTTTTTGGGCAGCTTCTTTCGCGTGACTACCGCGCCGATGGCGCGGTGAGGAATGGCCCTCGGCAGGGTGATCGCGAGGGCTTGGAGCAATCGGCGAGATTGCCGTCGGGGTGTGGGGATGCGAAGGCATGAGCCGATTCTTTTCAGATCCACGTACCCCCGGGCGATTTCGGCATCGCGCGGCCCTGGTAACAGCCAATGCCCGGCTGTGAAAACCACCACGGTACGCGACGTGCGAAGACATTCATTGGAAACGCATGGAGTTTCCGCATAGGAGAGGCCCGTTTAGAAAACGTGCCGGTCGTGGCGCTGTCCTCGGGCAACACCTTTAGGGCCATCATAGAGTACGCCGAGGTAGCAGACAACACCGCTTTCGGCTTGTTCCACGAGGGTGACACACTAACGTGCCACTACCTCAGGGGTGTCAGAACGGGAAAGTAGACCTCGATGTCACTGGTGTGCTCTACGCCACGAATAGAGACAACTTGTTCATGGGCAAACTCGGGTATATCTGTGTCCTCGGCGGGGGAGACGTCATTCTCCGAGGACGGCAATATCATGTCGTGGAGCGGCCCCCTCGAATACTACTCGGCGGACCAGGACCGGGACATGGACAAGTTTCCTCACGAAGGCCAAGAGCCCATTTTCGTTTTCCCGGGTGCGTCGCAGGCGACGCGCCTGTAGGTTATCCCTCAGTATCCGCCGACACCGTAACCACAGGGTGGGGAGAGGCTGTCACCTGCAGCACGGGGCCGCGGTGACGCAGGTCGCGTTTGTCGGCACAGTTCGGGTTGTGGCTGGTGTTCGTCTTCGTGTGAGTTCAGCCGCGCCCCACTTTTGCCCCATTCAAAACTTAAGGCCTAAATCGCGCACTTCGGCGATTCAACCGCCCCATAGAAGTGAATCGCGCGCCTTCGCAACAGTTCGGTGCTTCTCACCTGTATCCCGCACCCGTCCCGTTGGGTCGCGAGCATCCCGCACCCGCTGCTTGCCATCAAATTGGTTTGCTTGCGGTAAGTATGATACCATTCAGTCAATCGCTCGATAGCAGCAGAAACGCTGGGCACACAACTAAACTATGTGGAGGTGTCGTACCATGACTTCACGTATGAATCGCCGCGATTTCCTGCGAGCTGCAACTTACGCCGGAGCATCGCTTCTGGTGCTTCGCGATAGCCGTTCGGCATGGAGCTACCAGGCAAACGAGAAACTCAACCTTGCCGTAGTGGGGGTCGGCAATCGAGGGACGTATCATGCGAGGACCATCCTCAGCGGCAGCCAGAACCTGGTGGCAATTTGCGATGTGAACCGAAACCGCCCCGCGTTCAGGGTTCCGTCCGAGGTATCAAGATACCAGGACTTCCGCAAGATGCTCGATGATATGCACCGTCGAATTGACGCGGTCGTCGTCGCCACGACGGACCATAACCACGCCGTGGTCAGCGCAGCAGCCATGAGACGGGGCAAACACGTCTTCTGCGAGAAACCGCTAGCGCACGACGTCCGCGAGGCGCGCGCCCTCTGCCGGATCGCCAGGCAGAAGAAAGTGGCCACGCAAATGGGCAATCAGGGCATGGCCAGCGACTCGTTCCGCCGCACCCTGGAGCTGATTCAGGAAGGGGCTGTGGGTGAGATCCGCGAGGTGCACCTGTGGTTCGTATTCGGCGGATCCGGTCCCCGAAAGGCGCCCAAGGGGAGTGCGCCGGTCCCCGACTATCTTGATTGGGACGTCTGGCTTGGCCCGGCTCGCTTCCGTCCTTATCACCCGCTTTGGGTGAACAGCGCGTATGGTTGGCGGGATTTCGGTACAGGGGCCCTGGGGGGCGGGGGTTCGCACTCCGTCAACCTGGCATTCAAAAGCCTCAAGCTGGGTGCCTTGTGGGAGGCCGGCGCTAAACGCAGAGCCAACATCCGCGTCGAGGCAGAGACTTCGGAGCGGTGCATCGAGTCCTTTCCCCGCTGGCAAATTCTCCGCTTCGACTTTCCGGCCCGGGGTCCGCTTCCGCCTGTGCGGATGCATTGGTACAATGCCCCGGAGGCGCAGCTCAAACGGATGGGCATCTGGCAGCGGTTGGAAAAAATCGCCGGCCGGTCGCTGGAATGGAAAGATAAAAGCTGGACGCCCCGCTCTGGCACGTTGCTCGTGGGCAGCAAAGGTGTAGTGCACACCAACGCCCACAATTCGAGTTGCGCCCTGTTGCCCGAGCGCGACTTCCCCGATTCCGCCGGGCCGCCCCGCAAATTCCCCCATGTCAAGAGCCACCGACAAGAGTGGTTCCAGGCCTGCAAGGGTGAAGGGGGGACTTTGTCCAATTTCGGTCACGCCGGCCCGGCGATCGAGCTGCTCCTGACGGGTAACGTGGCGACGTTGCTCGGTCAGACGCTTGAATTCGACCCCGTGACTTGCAAGATCGTCAAAAACGCCCAGGCCGATGCCCTGTTGCGCCCGAAGTATCGGGAGGGCTGGTCGCTGTGAGTCTCATGCGGCGCATGGATGCGAAATCACGTTTTTTTGACAGGATAACCCCGCCGAGGCGGGGTCTCCGACGGGAGAAGGAGTTCTTTGACAGGATAACAGGATAGATCGGATCTTGTGAATCCTGTTCATCCCGTCAAAGCTCAGCGTATTTGCGAATTGATGTACTTGGAAAGGAAGAGTCTTATGACACGTATTCAATGGATGGTAACCCTTGTGGCGTTGTGTGCTTTCGCCGGTGTTGGCTCAGCCCAAGTCCCTGAGTCCGCCTTCAACAAGGACCCGTGGCCCATGGCCAAGGAAGGACCGGTGAAGGTGTTCATCCTGTCCGGACAGTCCAACATGCAGGGCCACGCCTCCTTGCGGACCCTGGAATACCTGATATACAACGAGGAGACCGCCGCCGAGTACCAGCAATGGAAAGACCGCGACGGCCGGTGGACCGAACGCCGAGATGTGTGGGTTTGGACGACCGACGGCGAGCGCAGCGGCAACCTCAAGCCGGGCTTCGGCGTCAATGAAATCAAGATCGGGCCGGAGCTGGGCTTCGGGTGGGTCATCGGCGAGCACATCAGCAATCAGGTGCTGTTGCTCAAGACCTGCTGGGGCGGCCGAAGCGTCAAGCGAGACTTCCTGCCGCCGAGCGCCGACATGCCCTCGGACGAGCAGCTCCGGAAGGAACTGGAGAATGCCAGAAGGAGGAATCCCAACGCTACGTTGGAAGAGGTGAAGGAGCGCTACGGCAAGGCCTACAGGGAGATGCTCGCTCACGTCAACGACGTGCTAAGCAACCTCAAGCAGCACTTCCCCCGGTACGACGAGAAGCGGGGCTACGAGCTGGCCGGGTTCGTCTTTTTCCAGGGCTGGAACGACATGATTGACGGATCCCAGCGCGCTGAGAAGTTCGCCACCTTCACCAAGCGTCTGGCGCAGCTAATTAAGGACGTGCGTAAGGACCTCAAGGCGCCCAATCTGCCGGTGGTCATCGGTGAGCTGGGGGCCGGCGGCAAGCGCGGAGACTTCCAGAAAGCCCAGGCGGCGGTGGCGGAGCTTCCCGAGCTCGAGGATACGGTCAAGTTCGTCAAGACCTGCGAACTCTGGGAGCCCGACGTCGAGGAGATGGTCAACAAGGGCGTATGGAAAGGCCCGGATTGGGTGAAGTTCTACAACGTCGGCTCCGAGCGCGGCTATCACTACCTCGGAAGCGCCCGCATCTACTACAAGATGGGCAAAGCCTTCGCCCAAGGCATGATCGAATTGCTCGACAAGTAGACGCTGTGGAGCGTATCCCCGAACGATGGGCGCCTCTGTGCTAATCGCCCTGCAGAGCCAGACTTCCGGTGAAACCGCCAGCCTGTGAACGACCGCCCCGTTCCCAGTTGGCGCGGCCCGCACACGTTCGAAGGGACAGCGTATACTGGCACTCCTGGGCCCCGAGGTTTTGGGTCAGAGCCAGACAGAACACGCTGGAAAACGCGGTCAGTACGGCACCCTCCCAGCTTGCCAGTGCTGGACAATCGCGCGACCCGGCTTTTCGTTTCTTGCTCATCGGGCTGTTCGTGTGGCACGCCAACGGCGATCATCAAGCGCTCGTCAGACGCCTACTTCTTTCTTTCCACCGCAAGCAGAAGCTTCCAGATCGCTCCTTCCGTTCCGATGACAAGCTCACGACACTGCTGGTAGTCATCTTGATCCAATTCGTCTATGTGAGCGGCGGGGTTCCTGAAGTTGGTTGTGAGCATTGTCACTGAGTCATGCAACCCACGAGGACCGAGGATCCACTGCGATCCAGTCCATTCTGCAGCGAGCCGCATGAAGCTCCGAATCAACGCGCTCGTCTGGCGCCGCTGTTGGCTGTGAATTGCCGTCTGAAGGAAACGGGCAAAAGACCCGAGCTCCGGTGGCTTTCGGCGAGGATCAGCACAGTACGCCGCCACTGGTCCCAAGTCCTTGTCTTTCTGGTCGGACATGAGATCCTCCTGCGACGCTTCTTCAGCGAGTGGCTCAAGAACGCATGTCACCACCTCGATCTCCACCGCTTTGCACAAGCCTATGACTGCGGGGGACCACTCGAGTTGGGGCTTTGATTCGAGTTCTCCGGCCAAGTGCTCAGCAGTAGCGATGAAGCGCAGCGCTTTTGCGGAGAGGCGATCAGCTCGGTCCTCTGAGGCACGAAGGACGCGCTCCGCCTGGCGCTGTGCATCGGTTGAAACAATTGACAAGAGACCACAAGCAAGCTCTTCGGCTCTTTGGTCACCGTCGGCTGTCCCAGCCTTGATCTCGTACAGAGAGAGAAGTCGGCCATAGCAACCGTTGCATAGCCGTCTCGACCAGTCTCCCCCGTAGATCGTAATCAGCTTCGATTTCTTTGCCGCACCGCATCTGCAACACCGAAAAGCCGTGCTCTCTGCAAAGCGAAACTGTTGAAGCGGCCCCCTTTGCGGATACGTTTTCCTAACAGTTGAGGGTACTGGTTCCATCATTACAATACGTCTAACGGCGGAGGTGACCGGCCGAGGTCACGAGGTCCACTCGACCTCCTGCTGGCCCGTTTCCCTGCGGGGTGGCAACCGCGATGGGGTCTCGCCCATTTCCTCGTTCGCAAGAAGTCTGACTGCTTCTCTCGAAAGCGCTGTGTCCCTCTATGCGCGTGTCATTGTGTCAGACCCCCGGAGCCGCGTCAAGCGCAATGTGACGGAAGGGGTAATCCCTGAGTCTCCGGGGAAGTCACCGCAGAGAACGCAGAGGGCGCAGAGAGAGAAACGGTCACCACGAAGACACAAAGGCAGAAAGCCGTCCAGACGTGTGCCTCCATCGTGTCTTGGTGTCTTAGTGGTTGACCCAATCCGCAATCCGAAACCGGCAATGCGCAATGCGAATTCGCCGAGGGATTTTTACGCATATATGAAGGGAAGCAAGAGGAAGGGAGAAACGACGCGGTTGACCTGCCCGTGTGGAGCGCCAGCGGAAGACCCGTCAGCGCCCATGCGCCTGTTATGCAATCTTCTGCATTGCGTTTACAAGTTCTTTACCAGAAAGCGGAGGAGGAAGTGTCTTACCGTCTTGTTTGTAGATCTCTATCATGTCCTCAACGATTTGACATAGTTCATCAAAAACAGCTCTTGGCTCATTGCCGTGACAGCCGCCGTAGAAGAGCTGTGGACAACTTCCGATAAAGCATTGATCCCGATCGGACCATTCGACCAGTTTCACATATTTGTCTGCTTCCTTCATTTTCGAGTCTCCTCTATGGCAAGTCGTACAGCTTTCTCTTGATAGTGTTTTGCGTCATCATTCTCATTTCCCGAGATAGTGATAGGCTTTGTGACGTTTGGGTGGACAAAGTTTCTATGGCTTCCCCTGCCTTGTCAGTCAACAAAACCTGCCCCTTTCAAATCCGATATGAGATCTCTAACCTTCCTTGCCATTTTATATCATTTTGCATAACGGCTTGCCCATCAGCCGCTGTCGCAGCCGGTCGGCTGCATGCGCGGGTTGGGCAGAACCTTATGAGACCCATTTTATGGAAGGTCGCCGCTGGCTCTCGACGCATTCCTGAAGGTAGAAGTCTATCAGGTTCTGGTAAGGAATTCCCGTTTCCTCTGCCAACTTCTTGAAGTACTCGATGACATGAGCGCTCAGGCGCATTGTCACCTGTTTTTTGAGAAGCTTGGCGTAAGGGTTCTTTCGAGACTTCAGCTTGGAAAGGTCATATTCCTTCTTCATGGCTTCTTCCTGGTGTAGTGTTGGCGCTCCCGTGCCGTCGCCTGCCTCGCCGATATGATTCGAATGACAGAATCGTCCTCACGACACGTGTGACTGACCAGTAAAATCCTGAGATGACAGCTCAGTCCCAACATGAGGAATCTATCCTCTTTTCCGGAATGGGGTTCATCGAAGAACTGAATCGCATTCCGGTCAAGGAAAACAGATTATGCCTCCTCGAAGGAGACGCCATGCTTGTCCTGATTGGCCGCATTCTTGGCGGCAGTCCATTCGAACCGCACATCAGCCATATATTATAATTATATCCGAATTATGTTTGAATGCAAGGCGAAAATCACAGGTTGCCCCTGGCAGGACCGGTAGCACCCTTGCCTTCGCTCGCCGGCGTGTCGGGCGGCGTCCGTCGTAGTGGAAGCCAGCCTGCGCGACATCCTCGTGGGCCGCCACCGCTCCGGAGGGCATCCAAACGCCGTCCTGGGAACCCTGCTTTGGAGCGTCGTCAACTTCGGCATCCCGGTGTTGTTCCGCTCCGACCGACAGTCCGCCTGCCGGTTCGTCGAGGGATCTCTACTCAGGTATCACCGAGACGGACTTACGGCTAACGTCAGCGCTGAGGCGGCCCGTCTACCGCGTTGCCTCCAGTGCCGTGTTAGCCTTTCCTCTTTGTTTGAGTTTGCACTAGCCGCTGGATCATTTCAACCATAGGGTTCGGGGTCATCGCGGATTTGGATATTACGACTGTGGCCGGATGGTCACTCTCTTGCACCGACAAATCCCTCCTGACACTCGAAATGACTATGGGGACATGCGGGCGCTTCTTGCGGATCCGTTGGAGCGGAACCAAGCCGGCACTCAGGCCGCTGTCCGTCTCTTCCAAGTCAAGACTGTCCGATGGAAGCATCACATCCAATATGATTGCATCGACAGTTTCGTTCCCTGAGATCATTTCCAGGCACTCATCAGGGTTTGCCGCAATGGCGGTCTTGAACCCCTCCATCTCAAATGCGCGCCTCAAGGGGCTGACAAACCAAGTTTCGTCATCAACAATCAGAATCACTGTCGCCTCCGTTTTGGCAGAGATAGCGAAAACACCGTGGGATTGTGAAGACTTCTAATCAAGACTACGCCGTCGTGAGCCCTTGCGACCCGCTCGGCAACCGTCAAACCAAGACCACCGCCCGCGAATGAATGACGGACTGCATTCTCAGCACGGAAGTGGGGTTGTAGGATTCTTTCTACGGCTTCCGGTGGGATTCCGATGCCAAAGTCGCTAACAAGAACATCCACCGAGCGGCCCATGTCTTTGATCGCGACTGTGACAGGCCGATGCGGCTTTCCGTAACGCAGCGCGTTGTCAACAATGTTCCAGACAGCTTGCGAGACCAAACCTTCGTCGATTTCGCACATGGATTGCCCCGGTGCCTCACGGAAGTCAATGGGTCTGGGGTCGTCAGGTGCGAACCGGATCTGGTCATTGATCAAAGGGCCTTCCCCGTGGCCTTCGGCTTTCTTTCTAAGCCAATCGCGCCTCTCTTGAAGGCATCACCCTTCAGATCCATTCGTAGTTCATTCTGGGCTTCATGTGCGGCGGTCATTATATCCCAATCGTCGCCGGCACCTATGAATGAACTGTAAGCGCGGAAGAACAGCTCGATATCTCTCTGCTTTTCGTAATCATCAAACCTGTTGTAGGTTACGCAATTACCGAGCATCAGTATCGCAAGGAGTTCTTCATCCTTGCTGATGCGAAATGGAATCGCCTGCAGCCAGGATACAGCTCGGAAGTATCGTTTGAGCCGTTCTGAGCGGGTGTAGAAGCCGCGGGGTTTGTATCTTGAATAGTCGAGGGCCGTGAGTGATTTGTCAGGCTTGCCAAGCCACTTTGGCATTTTAGCACCTTCAGCCCTGACTACTGCCTTTGTTTCCTCATCCAAGATCGCATCCAATCTGTCATCCTTGAATCGAAAGGAGTCATCCATCAATCTCAGCGCAATTCCCGGCGCCAGCATTGCCCGTTCTCTTGCCGCTGACACAAGCGCTGGCTTTCCTTCCAGATGGTCATCGGTAGCTTCAAGGTTGTTCAGGATAAGCTTGAGGATTTCAGGCAATCGGGTGGCCATTTTGTTCTCAAGGCGAAGAACGGATTCCTCGTACAAGACATGGTATGCATTGAGCAGTGAATCGGAGGTAACGAATAGCGGTTTGTCACCAGACAGATATGCTGAAAAAACCTGCTTGTACGCCTCGTCAGTGATAAGAATACGGTTCTTCTTGAGCGTAGAAATGTCCGCTTCTGACAAACCACTCTTGTGGGCCTCCTCTTCCCATGTCTTGTTTGAAGGCGTGGCCTCTTCGCCGTAGGCAGCGCGAGTACCAGCGAGGAGAGTTGTAGCGATCAACAGAGCCCCGATGTGATGAAATGTCATTGTCCGTACTCCTGTTATCCTTTGATCGAACGTTATCGCTGAGTTTCAGCGGCAAGGCACCTGCGGACCCGCTGTAGACTCGAGCGCCTGGTTCGAGGATCTTCCTTCTCGTGTTCTCATTCCAGTGATTGAGCAACCAGTCGCACGTTGTCGTATTGAGGCTGCGTGGTTCCTGTAAGCTCAATCGTCAGCGGTTGGCCGAGCTGTGGATGTCCGCTCGGTGCTTCGTAAACAACCGTAACATCGTGGAAGGGCGTTCCGGCAGCAAGCGTTCCATTTGTTGAACTGAGAATCTCACCTCCAGCTTTCAGCCGAATATCGTATCCACCTCCTATGTCCGAACGCGTGCCCACGGCAACGGTGAGAGTGTACTGCCTACCGGCCATCAGCAAATCGGTAAGGGTTTGTGACAACGTCGTGCCTGTATTCACATACGCCACTTGTTCGCCATATGGTGTTGCGAATAGACCGCTCATCTCATCATTGATCCCTTGTATGCAGTCCCCGCCCGTTGGCGTCCATCCTGTCGGGTCGGTACAAGAAAAGGATTCGGGCACATTGGGCAGCTCAAAACTCGCATTCTCAACGGTCGGAACCCCGGTGGTACAGACAACCCGATAGAACATGGGCACCTCCACGGTGGTTGTGGAGTTGGTGATGACGATACCGACCAAATTCGTCCATGTTCTCGACCAAGTCCCTTCAAGCGATGAGGCCCATTCAACATGGCAAACCACACCGGTATTGGCGTTAGTCCAAGTGAGTTTACCGTCTTTGTGGAAGGATACGATCTCCACTTCCTGTCCACACACGGCTGCGGCAAGCACACTTATCAGAACCGTTGACGCGTATCTATTCATTCTCTTCATATTCCTCCTCGAACGATCAGCCTAAGCGGCGCGGTCTTCCGCGTCCGCTTCAGGCTCTGGTTAGGCCATCTCTTAGTCATCCTCATAGGGTGTAGATGGCACGGTGAAATCACTTGTCCATCGTGCGATTCCCAGCGAGTACCGCACCTCGTCCATATATCCCTCGTACGCGATGCCACCATAGGAAGTGGTTAAGCCGATGCGCAGTCGAAGGGCAGTGTCGGTCAGTGCGCTGCGCACGGACGTGCCCCTGTTTGTGCCGTCAATGAAGAGCGTGGCATTCGTCTCCGTACACGCAAGCGCGACATGATGCCATGCCCCGGTCGTGACGACAGGTGCTGTGACGATGTTGAACCCCCAACCATTGACTCCGCAAACCCGGATCTGTCCCTAGTCCAAACGCAAGTCATAGCCTTGTCCACCGCTCGGATTGCTCTTACCGATCAGGTACTGATGGCCCGAACCGGCATCGAGTGGAAACATCCAGAAATCGATGGTGAATGGTTCTGATCCCGGATCGAAATCCGGCGAATCAGGGAATTCAAGGTAGTCCCCGTTGCCGTCGAAGAACGCACTGCCCCCCCCGAATCGGTTCTGTGCAACGGACACTTGTGTGTCGCCGATCACCGTGGCGGAATGTCGCCCCGTTTCATCGATAAAGTTCGTACTCCCCGCCGAACCGTTGCAGTGTAAGAGCAGTCGTGCATAGTCGGGCATGATCGCTACCAACCGGTAGAACATCGGCACTTTGACGGTGTATACACTGCTGGTTGCCTGGATTCCGTTGAGCGTGCCCCAGGAGTTCGTCCAGCTCCCGTCCAGGTCCGACGCCCATTCCACCCTGTACTCAACTGCGCCAGGATAGTTGCTCCATGACAACTCGCCATTGCTTGTGAACGAGGTAATTACCAGATTGGTCTGCGCGCCAACGGCGCACGCAACTATTCCGACGCTCAAAAGACACACCAACTGTTTCTTCATCCTGCACCTCTCTGCTTTGCTCGTGCTGAACGCCGCTCTTGAGCGGCGCGGTCTTCCGCGTCCGCTCGAAGAGCTTGTTCTGTCTCCTATTCTTTCATCTGTTTCTCAAGCTCTGTTTTTCGGGCTTGAAGTTCTTTCAATCTCTTCTTCAGGTTAGCAATTTCTTTCTTGATCTGGCGGAGTTCTGTCTGGGTCTTGGCGCTGGTCAAGCGGTCGGACCCAAGCTCCTCCGCGATGTACTGCTCAAGTTGACTTCTCAAGATCCTGATATAGGGATTGCCCCACACCGATCCCTCTCTGTATTCGAGTCGGCCGGCCTGAATGCCTTTTACGATGAAGTCCCGGCTCACCCCGTATTCCGTTTTCGCCGTTTTGTCACTGAGGGTTGCCCCTTTGCGATTCCATTCACCGTATTCCGCCATACGTCACCTGCATGGCCGAACGTTAAGGCTGAGCGGCTTTGTCCGCTCCAGCCGGTGGTTGGGCGTTCCTATCAAATGCTTCTCCGTGACCCCGTCTTCTGCACCATTCAACGCTTCGACTATTAGCCTGCAGCTTCCGGATTGTGAGCTCGAAGTCGGTTGTCCCGTCGGCCAGCGCTCTGCGGATCTGTGAAAGGAAATCAAACATGATGGTCCGCCAGCAGAAACTGCCGTGGTTGAAGATTTGTTGAATAAGCAGGGTCACGGCAAGGCACGAATTGCCGATGACGTATATGTGCCTTTTCTCGAATGATTGAGGGGCTGACCCCATCAGGATGCGGAGGTCCTCCTGACCTTCGAATGACATCGGATGCACAGCGGTGGAGGCGTAGTCATATCCATATTTGTAGAGAAACCTCAGGTCCATGTCCTTGGTTACATCCTGAGCCTTCGGCCGTGTCCAGGACACGTTTCCTTTCTTCAGCGCTTTGTACCGTGCAGTGTCTGATGGAGTGCGCGTCCGGATGGTTGCATCAATGCGGTGCTTGAACTCTGCATCACTCCGCACCTTGTTCTCGTATTCGTATGCTTGAACGAAGCACCAGTTGTCGAAGAGATCAAACTGGTCCCCGTCGATCAGGAACTGCATGTGGAAAACGCGGTCGAGCAGGCAGCGATAGAGGACCCAGCAATCGTGATAGTCGTGGATTTGCCATAATTCCGCAACGCCGGCGAGGAGAGCCCTCGAACGAGCCAGGAAGTTCAGCATTACCTTCTCTCGTGCTTCGTCGGCGCCTCTCGCGAGGCATGCGAGAACAAGACCAGTAAATGCGGCCAGTGAATCGAGAATTCGCTGGTAGTGCTGAACGGAATGCGGATTGCTGGATGAGTTACTCAAGTCGTTTCCTCACGGCGAACATTGTTTAGATTGATCCGCATAAGATGCGGAGTTTTCTTTCCCTGCCCGCATAACACACCTTTGGTTTGTTTGCCAGAGGCGCGCTAAGCCCTTTATCTTCAGTTGGTTGCGCTCTGTCTCGCGGTTTATGACGCCATATTATGCGGATCGGCATAACAACCTCATTGGATTTCCTCACACCCCGTCAACCGGACTGCGAACGCCGTGCCCGCGCCGACTCAGGACATGCGCATAGAGCATCGTTGTTTTCACGTCATTGCGGCCGAGCAATTCCTGAAGCGTCCCGATGTAGTAGGCCGGCCGGGTCAAATGGCTGGCGAAGCAATGCCGGAACGTGTGGCGATAAGGATGTTTGGTTAGATCAGGCTTTGTGACGGCGCAAGCCACCGCTTGCCGTGCGACGGATTCATAGACGTGATGCTGGCCCGTTTCCCTGCGGGGTGGGAACCACGATGGGGTCTCGGCCATATCCATGTCCCCAAGACGTTTGACTGCTTCTTCCGAAAGCGCTGTATCCCTCTGTCCAACCTTCATTATGCCAGATCCCGGAGCCGCGTCAAGCGCGGTATGACGGAAGTCGTACGCTGGGCTCATGCCCACAGGAAGTTCTACGATGCCCAGTCCTCGAACCTCATGCGCTCCACGGTGATGCTCGCCTATCCCGCCTCGGCGGGACTGCTGTACGATGTAGAGCGCGAAGCCAAAGAGATGAAGCTGGACGCACAGGGCCGCTTGGCGCTGCGGCAGGCCAAGAGTGTGCCGATCCTCGATGACATCAAAGCGTATCTCGAACGGGAGCAGCCCAACGTGCTGCCGAAAAGTCCCGAGCGGCAAGCGATCGCCTACACGTTGTCCGACTGGGAAGCCCTTATCCGCTACTGCGAAGACGGAGACCTCGAGACCGACAACAACGGCGCCGAGCGCAGCCTGCGGGGAATCGCCGTCGGACGGAAGAATCCCGCCATGGCGGGATTCTTCGGCAGCGATAACGGCGGGCGAACCGGCGCGATTCTCACCAGCCTTATCACCACCTGCAAGCGGCTCCACATGTATCCCTTCGCCTACCTCCGCGACGTCTTCCAGCGCATCGGCGCCCACCCCGCGAAACGGCTTGAGGACCTCCTCGCCGACAACTGGAAAGCCGCTCAAAACACCGCCCAAAACCTTCCCGCCTGATCCACCACGTCCCAAAATCCGTGCCAGACCCGATGTGTGTTCACCGGACGAATACTCCCAGGGTGCACCACTTTGCCCCAAGGATTGTGCTCTCGTTCCATCTATCATTATGCTGAAATTCCGATTCGGAAGAGAGAATGCCAGGGCACTTGAAAACCCGGGTGGGGGACGATGAGTTGTGGCTTCTTCCCTCTCTCGCCACAACGGAGGGCAGTTGGTCCTTGCAGATCCTCGACCAGCACGCTATGATCGAACAACGTGCATCCGGTCCGGATAGTGTCCGGAGGAAATTGCCAGCAGCCCCGAAAGAACTTCTTATCACCGCGGAGTGGGAGTCGAAATGACGTCGTCTTGGTTAACGCGATGGAGATGCCGAAAGCTAAAAGACCGATCCTCATCAACTCTGCCGTTTCGAGAACGGTCCCAATCGAAGGAGCTGATTCGGCGGTCAGACCTTCGCCGAGGTCGGCGGATGGCCGCCCCCGCTGTGCGCTTGTGCATTGCGGCTATCGCAGCGTTCTCGGCGCTTGTGTTCAGCCGGGCGCCCGTGCGAATGGCAGGGTCTCTGGGACGAGGTAAAGCTGAAGCGACGTGGCTCAAGAGAAAACAGGGCGCCGTGATGGCGAATTGATGACGAGGCAGGAGACATCTATGAAGACAATGATCAAGCCCGCTCAGAAAGCATTCATCCTCCTTTCAGGCGTTGCGCTGTGGACCGGCGTTTTTCCGACCGGCGCCCTCGGAACAGAGCCCGGTAATCCTATCTGTCACCGTGCCATAGGAATCGCAGCCCAATATCCCCACGACATAGGCATCGCCGAGGCGTCCGGCGTGATCTTTGCCGATGACTTCGAGTCCTGGGAAGGTGACGGGGAGAGGAAACCTGCGGACAAGTGGCACGGCATCCGGATGAACAGGACGAGCCGTACCCGCGCAATATCAGGCAAGGTTGCTGTTGCTGGCACGCAGGGCCCCGGCGACCGCGTTCTCGAGATCGCATGCTGGCATGAAAAAGGGAGATCTCAGGTGGGAGGGATATGGCTCAAGCTGGGCAATTACAACAACTCCAACGAGGGACTCGGGGATGGTTACGACGAGCTGTACGTGCGCTACTACATCAAGTTCGATGAGAATTACCGGGCGGTTCGTAATCACGGCTCAAACCTCGGAGGACGGGACGTGACCATGAAGAATGCCGCCTGGGTCGGGATGGCAGGCATCCGGGACGTGTCCAGCCGGGGTTATTTCTTCTCGGGCTTGCAGCCTTGGGGGGAGCGAGGGAGTCGGGAACTCGAGATAGGCTTTTACAGCTACCATTTGGACAAAAAGGGGCCGTGGGGAGCGAGGTACGAGGTCGGGGAAAAGATGCCTATTAGAGTTGGCAAGTGGCACTGCGTGGAACGTCATATGAAGCTGAACTCAGTTGACCGCTCGACAGGCGAAGCGAAAGCGGATGGTCTCGAGGAACTCTGGATAGACGGTGAGTTGTCCATCCGCAAGGAGGGGTTGCGGTTCCGCCGTGTACCGCACTTGCGGATTGCCTCGTTCTCACTGGAGACCTACTATCACGGACTCCCGGAGGAGTTCGGTCGAACAAATCCGATCAAGGTTTACTTCGACAACGTGGTGATTGCGCGGGCCTATATCGGCCCGATCACGCCAAAGCGATTGGAACATGGGCCCAGGGGAAAAGCCATCGGTGATGCGGCGGCTATTCTTTTCGCAGGCACCCTTCAATGACCTCAGCGTACTTCAGGAGCACAAGGAAGTTGCGCAAGCAGTATCCATTGTGCTTCAAGCCTTCCGCGGAATAATCTCCCCGGTATTTCTCAGGATTCGATGGATGGACGCCGTCTCGGGAGATCAGGGTGGGCACATCATACCCTCGGTACTGGCTGAACTTCTCCAGCGCGCCGTCCCAGTCCTCAGGACGCCGCTTGAGAATCTCAGCGTGGTAGTCGGTCAGAGGAGCCTTCAACTCCGTGGCGATTTTCCGAACGGCCCGCGTAAATGCCGCTGCCTTTTCGGCTCGTCCGTGTCGAGGCGGAATCGTGCTCAGAATGACGATTGTGCCATTGTTGAGGCACTTCGTCACGACCTCTCTGGTTTTGACCCCGTATTCCTGAAGAGCGAGGTCATTCAGGTCGTTGGTGCCGAACATGATGATGGCCACTTCAGGATTGAGTTCTTTGAGCCACGTTTCCACGTTCTGATGCGCCCATCGAATTGTCATTTGCCCTTGATTTCCGTATTCCGGTCCCTTGCGGTCCCAACAATCTTCAAGCATGTAACCGTTCACTACCTCGAACGCTTCGGCCATCCGCGGAGGTGCGTTCTTGCGGTTGTATCGCATCGTGAACCAAAAGGCGCGCGATGCGGTAATCGAATCGCCAAACTGGGCGAAGGTTCCGGGTTCGCCGGTGAACCTGGTGTGCACCTGCTTCATGGCCTGCACCCACTCCGCCTTCTTTTCTGACCCTTTCGCATCCGAAGTCGGATCTGCAGCAGTTGGGAGGGCCAGGTTCCCTGGGCCGGTATATCTGCGCTGTCCGCCCAGGCGGCTTCCGGCCCGAGTGACGTTCCCGACCGTTGAATCGCGAGACTCCTCCACACGGACCTTGTGAGAAGGCAAACTCCCAATCAGGTCCGGCAAATCGTAGGCGAGGAGTGCCCCATGGACCGTGTTGACAAGGTGCCCTCCGGCGGCCGGATTGCGGACGACATCCGACCATGAGCGCAGAGACCGCTTCAGTTTTAACGCGTCGAAGAGCTGGGGTTCCAGGGCTGCGGCGTGCAGGGCCGGAGGGCCGGCCACTCCGACAGAGATTAGGTTGACTCTCGCGTGCGTCGTACCGCGCTCAATCTGGCTGAGAAACCGCGCCGAGATTAAGACGTCTTCGGCCCGCATGCCGGCAAACGATTTGCCGAGGAGGTAAGCCAAAAAGATGTCGTCCGAGTCGCCACCCCACATATTCTGGCTGCTGCGACCGGTCTCGCCCGTGCCACGGAGGTCAACCGCAAGCACGAGACGGCCGGACCGGACGAGGTCTTCAATCGGGCCGCCGGGCTGGGCATCCACGTGTTTTCCCTCGCCATGCAGGTAAAGGTATCGCTCGCCGGTTGGCTTCGCCGGCTTGAAAATCAGGGCCGGAAGCTGAATTCCTGGCTCCGTCTCCAGAACCAGTTTCTCGATACGGTAGCCTTTTCTCTCAATTGTCGAAAGCCGTGTGACCCTCGGTCTGGGCAAATCGTCCAGCTCGCGAATTCCAGCAATCCGCCGGACCTCGGCGAGAGCCTTTTCCCGGTTGCCAGGCTTCCAGAGTTGCCTCCTTTGCTTATCCACCCCGCGATTCAGCTCGACGTTCAAATCCATCACGGAACGGGCGCCTTCCATCAGCATGGTCTGTCCAGTCGCCGTGCAAAGCAGCTCGCCTTCCGACCGTGTTTTGATTTCGGGTTCGATTGCGGCCTCGTCAATCCCGGCCAACCAGCGTCGCATCCAACGCAGCATTGCCTCACGTTGACGCCGTGGGTAGCCGTGCTTGGCATCAGTTTCCACCAAAGCCACGCGCTCCGCGAATCCCAATCGCGTATAGATGCGCTTCGCCTGCCGAAAGGTGTCCCAGGTTCCAGCGATGTCGAAAAAGTCGTGCGTAGAGGCGAGTAGGAGAGTCGGTTTCGGAGCGCGCATCATTAAGTAATCGGCGTGGTCCATTCCGAAGGCAATTTGCGCATGAATATTCTGTTCGGCGTCCTGGGGGCCGATGGTCTCAATGAGCCGCTGAAAACTTGTGATATAACAACTGGGGGCGGCACAGGCGACTCGCTCGTCGAGCGCCATTAGGTAGCTTGCGAGCGTGCCACCCCCGGAACAACCGGTGACGCCGATGCTTGTCGCAACAATGTCCTCACGGCTCGCGAGATAATCGAGAGACCGAATACCGTCCCAGATGCGATATGTCGCCGTGTTGCGCCCGAGCAGAATACACGCCGCACCGAGGAGCGTGTGCTCGGTCGTGGATTTGAACCGGGGTTTGCCGTTCTCGTCCAGAAGCTGGTAACGTTCGCCCTGCCCAATCGGATCGTAGCACAGAGTGGCGACCCCATACTTGGCGAGCAAAATGCACACATGCTGATAGGACACTTTCCCATCGCGGCTGTGGCCACAGGGTACAAGCACCGCTGGCAAGGGCGGCTTGGTGTCAGGCAGATAAAGCAGGGCGGTGACGTAGTGGCGGGGCTGGCTTTCATAAATGAGTTTCTGCACTCGGTAACCATTGCCATCAAGCGTGCCGACCACTCTCGCGTTCAAGGGCGTGCGTTCTGGAAAACCACCGAGGTGTTCCACGAACGCGTTACGCATCCGCTCCTGATACACGGCGACCTGTTCGGGAGTTTTCAACGCTTCGTATGCCTCACGGCGTTGCTGGAACGCTTCGTACGCGAGGCTTTTCAAATAGCGACTCATCATTTGCTTTGGCGGCCTGCCACCAATGTCTCTCATCACCGTCAGATCGTCAGCGTGAACGCAGAAAGCGACCGAGAGCGTGAAGAGCAGGGCAATCAGAAAGCGTTTCATGGTCGAACCTCCATTGCTACAAGGACGAGCCTGTCAAACCAGCCTGCGGTGTGACTGTTGTCGCCAGGTTTTTCTGCAACAATACTTCCCCGCCTGAAGCGATTCTGATATGGCCGGCGGGGGGGCCTTCGGTGGCAAAAGTTACAGCCACCAACTTGTGTTTGAGGCGGAATCTGACCCCCACACCGTTGTCCTCCGAAATCAACTCGGCAGGCGCCATGTCTGAAAGGCTTTTCTCGCCCACTTGAATAAGGTGCAGGAACACGTCGTCGGTACCTGCGTCGGCGGGCGAGACCTCGATTCGCCAATTGCCGAGCAAAGCTTTTCCTTTCCACCTTTTCTCGACTTCTGGGGCCAGCTCCCAATTTCTCTCGCAGGCATAGAACTCTCTGCCCGGACCGCCGATTTTCTTGAGCACAGCATCCTTCGGATAAAGCGTTCGGCAAAACAGCCGGCCCTCATCCTCGTCCGAAACGAAGGTCTTGCCTTCGATCTTCGGCTCGTTCTGTGTGTGAAGCAGCCAATCCTTCCTGTACTCCGGTTTCGCTGAAACCACGCGGTCGCAGATAACGAAGTGATTCGGCGCCACGAAAACAAACTGGCGAAGGGCGAGCTCGCACTTCTCTGGCCTGTAACAAGGCGTGGCATCACCCGCTACGTAGGTGTAATGCGGGTTGGTCTCGAACGCGACGCACCTGCCGCCCGTGGTCTGATACATACCTCCGCAACTTATCCGTCCTTCTTTGTCATTGCACGCAGGTCCCCAATAGCCGGGAAACGGCTCGCCCGGCATGTGGATTAGGATACAGTTGTGAGCGACGGTCTGGGAGTAATAATGCCGCAATTGATAGCCCGTCTCATTGCCCCGAGTGCCGGAATCGAGGGCGAGATAGCCCTTTTTGTAGATGACGAAGTTGTTCTCGTCATACTGCTTGTGGCTTGGAACACGCGAGCCGCTCGTGAACAGGCAGTAGGTATCGTCCGGTCCGTTGCCGGATCGCATGAACACTTGTCCCAGCGCCTCGAAGTGTCGCGCGTACAACTGAGTGTCCTGTGCCTTGCGTGGAGGAGGGGCCTTCTCCAATTCCGTCGCGAGAAAGGGATAGACCGGCCACGTCCGGGTGTGCTTCTTCACATTACTCGGAAGGATTTCTCGGATGTGTGCGGCGAGTCCAGCACACTGCGGGTGCGATTTAGCATAGAAGTGCATGATCTGGGACATGTGGGTATGGAGATGATGGATAGGTAGCGCATTGGTGTAGTGATAGCAATCGCCAGTGCCGAACCCTCTCGGATATGGCCCTGGCAACCAGTTCCACATGACCCAGTTGGGGAAAAGGGCGAGGTGAGGCCAGTCCGCGGCGGTGTCCTCGTTCGTGGCTGATTTCCAAGTGTGAAGGAAGTTGAACTGCGACCAGGGGTAAGCGCCCACAGCGTAATTGACGGCGGCCGTCGCCAACCCGCCGTCGTCTCCGCCACACTGTCTGCGATAGTTGAACAGACCCTTGTTGTATTTGTAGCCAAGCTGCAGGAAGCGGAGCGCTGTGGCATCGTCAATCCCATCGCTGTAGGCGGCGAGGCCTGCGAACCACACAAGATTCCGCACTCCGTAGAATCCCGAGGTGTTATCGCTCCCGTTCAGCCGGTAGATTCTGCGCCTGCCCGGACCAGGTTGCACGGCTTCGATGTGCTTGAGAAATGGCGAGAGAATCGCGCGGCGCTCATCGGGCGTCAAATCGTTGTACAGCCAATCGTAGGCGGCCAGCGCGCACACGCGGCTTGTAGAGTACCAGTTGACACACATGCCTTTCTCATAGCATTCGTCATACGCCGCCACGCTAATCTGGAGCATCTTCTTTGCTGTCTCGAGGTACGACTTGTTCCGGGTCAGCAAATAGACAAACGCCGTCTCCATCGCCTCCCGACCCCACTCTCTCGGCCGGGGAAGCTCGACCAGCTCGTACCCACCATCCGCTTTCTCGCGATAAGCCGGAGACCTCCCGCGGCCTTGAGGCATCGCATCAGCAGGATAGCGGTCAACCCTTCGCCTCAGGTTGACGTACCACTCCTTTTCCTTCTGAATCGCACGGTCTCTGACTTGTGGCCACATGCCCTTGTTGAAGAAAAGGCGTGGATGATCTTTGCGAATCTTGGCTATCCAGTTATCGTCAGCGCTTTGGGCCAAGCCAACCACGAGAAGCGTAGATGCAGCAATTACTAACCTTTGCCTGCGAAAAACCATGGGGTCGTCTCCTCAATAGCGATGTCACTGGGGGCCGCCTGCACTGTGGCCTCCGACGAGTTAACCAGGTGCAACGAAATGAGAGGAAGCCGAGAACAAGTCTTCCGCTAAGAGAGACCATAACGCGCTCCAGGTTGTTCAGGCAACAACTGACCTCCGAGAGCGGACACTGGGTAACGCTTTCGACCGAGCGGAACTTCCTGAGCGGAAACAAGAAGCGGGCAGGCTACAGCACGGATTGTTGAGCATACGTGTGCATAGGCCCGTTTTGACTGAAAAGGAAATAGTACGTGCGGACTCTGCCGAAAGACCTTCGTTCTCTCCTGAGCAGTATAGCGGCAAGGGCCCCACTCTGCTTCACAATACTCACGGCGTCACACTCGGCTTACTCTGTGTTCCCCTCCGACAAGTTATCCGGCTTTTCCGAGGATTCTTGTAGAATGTTCGACCCCGTGCGCGGCTGCGCTTAGATTACACCAGCGCAAGTCATGAGAAAAGTGTTGAAAAGGTTCCTTGGCTACTTAAAGAAGGAGCGGAACGCCACGCAAGCGACGCTGAAGGCCTACGCGGATGATATGGCCAAGTTTATCCAGTTTTTGGAGGATGGTCACGGGAATGGGATTCTCCCGGGGGATGTCACGGAAGCGATGATCCGTGAACTCCACACTTTACTGGCAGAGAAGGGATTCAAACGCAGGAACTCAGCCTCCTCACGAGGGCGAAGGCTTCCCACGATCAAGTCCTTTTTCAAGTTCGCCTATCGCGAAGGCTCGGTCAGAAACGAGCCGGCGTCCCTCATATCCACGTCACGCGGCCGAGGAAGTAAGCCATCGTTCCCGACGGTGGAGGAGTACACGAGACTGCTCCAGGTCATTAAGAAACGGAAGTCAGGCTTCTTTGCGACACGAGATTACTGTATCTTCTCCATGGTCATCTAAACGAGAACTCGGGTGAACGAGCTAACCATGCTCCGAGGTTTTCTGGTTGTGCTACTGGCCATTGAATACTTCAATCGCTTCGTACATGGCGACGATGTTTTCCGGGGGAACTTCGGGAAGTATATTGTGAACGGTGTTGAAGACAAAGCCGCCTCCTGGGGCAAAAATCTCCAGCCGCTCCAGGACATGCCGCCGCACCTCTCCCGGTGTTCCGCGATTGAGCACGCTCCGCGTATCGCAGCCACCGCCCCAAAAGCAGATGTCCTTCCCGAATTCCCGCTTGAGTTTCTCTGGTTCCATGTCGCGAGAGCTGGTCTGAACGGGGTTAATGATGTCATAGCCCGCTTCGATGAGATCCGGCAGAAGCTTGTAAATCGAACCGCAGGAGTGAAGAAAGGTTTTCATGTGGCTGTTTTGCTGGACGTATTCGCATAGCTGAGCATGACGCGGTTTGAAGAAGCGGCGGTACAGGTCCGGGGACATGAACGGTCCGTCGTTTGTACCCAGGTCGTCTCCAAATCGCAGGATGTCGCACACATCCCCCACCGCTCGGCAGACTTTCTCAAGAGTATCGAGGTGGATCTCCGTTAAGGCGTCGAGGAGGCGCTCCACGTTTCTCTGTTCCACCCACAGGTCCATGAGGAAGTTATCTATCCGCCGCAGAAAGGTACCCCATTCGAAAAGATTGCAGCCGACCACAGCCATCAGCGCCCGGTCCGTGGACCCCCGTAACGCAATCGCCCGTCTTCGCAATTCTTCCCAGAAGTCGGGCTGCGCCGCATGATCCCACGGACTATGAACTAAGGCTGCCCACAAGACTTTCTCCATTGCCTCGGGAAGACCGTCGAAATTGTCTGGATAGCCGTCGAGCCATGGAAAGTGTGCCTGATCGAAGAACGCGCCATCCTTCGGCATGCGCGCTATGACCGTGCCGTCGGCCGCGCTGGCTATCCAGGAACCGTCCGATAAAGGCTTAGGGTGGAACCAGGCCGGGTACTGGGCAGTCTGGCCATCGGCCAGCGTCACGTCATACCAATCCGAATGTTCCGTGTTGAATGTCCGTCCCACGTCCACCACGTCTATGTGGAAACGGTCGAGGAGTGAATCTTCCGGCTGGGCAAGCTGCTGAACCACATCGTACACCCGCGTATGGCCGCCGGCCATGCCCAGATGCCTTTTCAGGTTTCCATACGCAATCGCAGAGATCCCCGAACTCGGCGTGGCGCCGAGGTCCACAGGTACGCGGTCCGGCTCACGGTGCTCCACGGCAGTTAGAATACGCTCCCGCGCATTCATCTCGATTTCCTCCCGACGCGGCTCTTCATGCTGAGTAGAATACCTGCTCCGTCCTGGCCCAGATTTTACCTTGCGCCGCACCTTCAGGCAAGGGAAACTGGCAGGCATCAGTTTCCTTCCACCAACGCTGGGTTTCCAGCTCGGCAGCCATTTTGGCCATCTCAGCTTTCAAATCATCGCCCGTGCATTTCAGGTAGGCGAAGAAGTAATACTTCCCCTCAATTTTCTTCAGGACAATCCGACGATTTTGGATGTTGCATTCCTTAATCATGTTCAGCACGCCCGGCCAGGATTAGCGTGCAGTTTGTTATAGTACTCAGTCTTTTCCGGTTGCAGGTTGGGCGGAACCCATCCCGGACACCCAGACAACTGCGGCCACGGCGGCGTAGAGTCGGGAGAGGATGTTGGCGGGCAAAATCTCATCTGCACACTCGGAGACCTCAGTCCTCGCCCACGGGAGGAATGGCTGAAGCTCGCCCACAAGGTCGAGAACGCCCTTGTGGGGCAGGGGGACTTGTTCGACAAGCCGGATGCCGAGGTGGAGGAGATCGTACGGAAAGTCAAGGAGAGAAGGGCAAGGGAACAGGCCGTTCCCAAAGAGCCTGAGCCGAAGCCAGGGGAGGAGGACGACCTGGTGACGGTTCATACCGACCTGTGGCTACTGGGCGCCCATTTTCCACCAGTTGCAGCATCGGGTCGAAACCCACATTTTCCTATGTGTGCTGGCCTACCACCTCCTCGTGGCGATTGAGAAGACCCTCCTTGACAAAGGAATCCATACCTCGTGGGCTACCGTCAGGAAGACGCTCGAGAGTCACGAGGTGGCAACCATCGTATTGCCCACCAATGGGGACATCATCATCAAAATCCGCAAAACCTGCACCCCTGAACCTCAACATGTCCAGCTTTACCAACTCCTGGAAGTCCCCAAACAAATCATCCGACCAAAGAAAATCGTCATCACGAATGCTCAAATGTAGTGACTGAAAAATCGGGGCTCTCCTCTATTCCTCACTACAAAGTGCGGAAGTTGGGTTAGGGAACACAGCCGCCTCTGCGAACAGTGTAGGCGTCATTTCCCGGACTTTTTCTGGGAATCGAGATGGAGGAGCTTCTCCATGAGCCGGACTGCTTCCTCCCTTTCTTTCTGGAGAAGGCGGTAGTTCTCGCATCGGGAAAGGTAATCTTTCGCTACGGGGTTGTCGGGGTCGAGGGCGAGAGCGCGGCGGAAGGTTTCCGCAGCGGCGTCAATTTTGCCCGCCTCGTAGCAGAGTTTCCCGATGGACAGCAGCGCGTTGCTCTTCTTCTCGGTGGCGGCGTCCTGAGGAGGGATTTTGGTGGCTTCTGCTTCGGGGACATTCGGAGGGACGAAGCGAGGCGCTTTCTCGGGTCGCGTATGGGGCGGTGCGGGAGCGGCGCCTCCCTCAAGGCTATCAGGGGGCGCGATTCCGACATCCTGACGGTGCTCACCACGCGTGGAGGCATCGGAGACCGGCTGCGGCTCTCGCTCGCTGGCTGCTGCTTTTCCCGGCAGGGGAACCTCTTCCCCCTCGTAACCTGAGATTTCATCTCTCACGAGCGTGGTGATGCGCTCCATGTCTCTTGAAAGCCTCCAGAGGGGGCCGCTCATTCTGGTGGGAACGAGGATGACGGTGCCGGTCTCGGCGTGCGTGAACGGCTCGATGGCCCACGCGTCGCTCTCCTTGCGGCAGTGAAGACGAACAAGGCGGTACGTTTCTCTCTCGCCGAGGGAATAGGGATACCGGATAGAAAGGAGAGCATAGACGACGCAATGGTCATTGGAAAAGTCGTACTGGTCGAGCACCGAGACGGACACTCTTGTATCGGTCGCCGGGCTGCTTCCGACGATGTGGGAGACCTCTCCGTTGCGGAGGAAGACGAAGTCCGAGTACGGAATGGCAGTTCTGGCTCCGGCGGTCAAAAGGTCGCGCACATCCCTCTGCATCGTGGGCTCGAAAACGCTCCTGAGATAGTGGGCGACAAACTCTTTCGGCGAGCGAGTCTCTGGAGCCGTCTGACGAAAAAGAAAACATCCCGTAAGGGTCACGAAACACACAAGGCAAAAAAAGACGAGTCCTCTTGGGATGAACGCTCGGAAATTACAATCGCATGTGCCGTATTTTGCGCTGGTCATCATCCGCGAACCTCTGGCGGCAAAGGTTATCAATATTTTATCGTCTTCTCGGCGCTCCCGTGCCGGAGCTTGACGCTATCGTCGCCGATTTCAACCACTTCTATGCCGTTCAGAGAATCGCCCACCTTCAGCGCCTTTCCGTTGATGAGGACTTCCGGATGTGCCGGATCAAAGCGTATGATTCCCTGAAGGTTGATTCCGGCAAACGGGTCGGTCTGCGGCGCCGCAGCGGGTTTGGAAACGACGCCGGGGCCTTTCGGGGCAGTTCTCTCTGGCGAAATCGGCGAGGTCACAGGTGGAGTTTCCTGCGACGGAGGAGAGGGAGTTTTTGCAACCGGCGGCGTCTTCTCGCGCACCGGCTGCGGACGCTCGGGGCCCGGCGCAGCGGTTGCTTTTGTCTGCGGCACGACGCTCTCCTCGTGCAGAGGGCGCGGAGGCGGCTCAGGCGGCGTGGCGGCTTTCGCAGAGCTGGGCGGCGCCCCGGAAACCGTTTTCGGCAAAGGCAGAACTTCCTTCGTCTCGTCGCCCGGCGCAGCCATGACCTCTTCCCGTGCTGGTTGCGTCAAAGACGCGGTGCGCGGAGGCGCGCCCCCTTTCTTGCTGGCTGACCTTCTGGCGGGCATGCCCCTGAAAAGGATGGCCGCACTGACTGCCGCAGCAGCGACAAGGAGAATGCCTGCACCGATAAAAGCAGAGCGCCTGAAGCTCCTATCCTTTGGCACGTCCACGTCCGGCTCGTCAAGGACTGCCGGAATCAACCCCTGTACCTCTTTCTCGCCGACCTCCTTCTTCCTTTTCTTGATGGCATCGGTTATCGTGCTCATGGTGCATTCCTCCCCCTACGAGGAACCGAGGCCCCGAGGAGCATCACATCTGCCACGTCACGAGATGCCGCCTCGGTGGCTCATCCCTGCGTAGTTTGCCTTTTGATTTCAAGCAATTCCTTCATGACAGAGAAGTGGTTTTCGGCGAAGTCTCTTGTGCCGAAGGCGTCGTGGAGGCGCTTGTAGAGCGCGAAGAGCCTGTCGTAGATGGGCTTCTTTTCGGGATTGGGCTGGTAAACGATGTCCTTCAAGCCGCCCATTTTCTCTTGGGCCTCCTCGACCTTCGCGTAATGCCTGGAGGCTACTGCGCCGAACATCGCTGTGCCCAGAGCGCAGGTCTGAGCGGAGCGTGAAACCTTTATCGGTCTTCCGGTGACATCGGCGTAAATCTGCATCAGGTACGGGTTCTTCTCCGCCAGCCCGCCACAGGTGATGATGTCGTTGATGGAGACGCCGTATTCGCTGATGCGGTCCATGATGACTCGGCTGCCGAACGCTGTGGCTTCGATTAAGGCTCGGAAAATCTCCTCCGGTCTCGTCTGGAGATTGAGGCCCACAATCAAGCCGCTGAGGTTGGGGTCAACGAGGATGGTGCGGTTACCATTATGCCAATCGAGGGCGAGGAGCCCGGATTGGCCGGGGCGGAGTTTTTCGCCTTTCTCGCTGAGCACGTCGTACACGGTATCCTTTGACTCCCTCATGAGCGCGGAAACCTTTTCGGGGGTGAGGTTCCGGCCGAAGGAGGTTTCCGGGAGGATGTTCTCGAGCGGCCACCTGACGTTGTCTCTGTACCAGGCGTAAATGTCTCCGACGGCGGATTGCCCTGCTTCGACGCCGATGTAGCCGGGGACGATTGAGCCGTCAACCTGCCCGCAGATGCCCCTGATGGCGACGTTCAACGCCTCTGCCGGGACAATCATCATGTCGCAGCTCGATGTCCCCATGATTTTGACGAGCGTTCCCGCCCGGATGCCCGCGCCCACGGCGCCGGCGTGAGCGTCAAACGTTCCCGCAGCGACGGCGATTCCTTCTTTAAGCCCGAGTTTTTCCGCCCATTCGCGGCACAGCCCCCCGACCTTCGTGTCGGCGGTGTATGAGTCCCTGTAGAGTTTGGAAATGATTCCATCGAGATTTCGGTCCACGCGGGAGAAAAACTCCTGAGCGGGCAGCCCGCCCCACTTTGCGTTGAACATCGCCTTGTGGCCCGCCGCACAGCGGCTTCGTATAACATTCCTCGGATTTGTGTCCCCGACGAGGAGAGCGGGCATGACGTCACAGTGCTCCACGAAGCTGGCGGCTGCCGAGAAAACCTCCGGGTCAACTCGCGACAGGTGAAGTACCTTCGAGAAAAACCACTCGGACGAATATATGCCCCCGCAGTACGTGGTGTAATCGGTGGGCTCCCGCTTGGCTTGCTCGGTAAATTGCGCTGCCTCGGCGAAGCTGGTGTGGTCTTTCCAGAGCCACGCCAGGGCGTTGGGATTATCGCTGAACCTCTCGCTGAAAGAAAGCGGCTGCCCCGATTCATCAACCGGCATGGGTGTGCTTCCGGTGGTGTCAATGCCGATGCCGATGATGTTCTCCGCGACATCTCCGTGGTCGGAGGCGGCTTCAATGGCGCCTCTCACAGCGGCTTCGAGTCCCTCGATGTACTCGAGGGGGTGCTGGCGGGCGAAATTCGGGTCGCCCGGCTTCTCGACGATCCCGTCCCTGCCTCGGGTGTAATCGTGGACGAAAGTGCCCACTTCTTCTCCGGTGTCGGCGTCCACGATGAGGGCCCGGACAGAGTTTGTGCCGAAGTCAATTCCCAGTGTGTATTGTCCCTTTTCCATCGCCATCCTTTCGTAGCTGTAGTTTATTGATAGAGTAGGAATTAACGTCTGTGCGAGCGCCGCGGACACGCGGGGTCCGCATACCTGAAGGTAACACAAGATTGGCGTGTTTGCAAGGTGTGGTTCGGTGCGAGGATGGGTACATTTTTGTGACGGGAAGAGGTGGAGCCGCGCTCGGTCGCCGAGTCGTGGTGAGAAGCCGGGTTGCTTGAAAGGGCGACACTTCTCGTAAAAAAATAGGACAAGGCTCAAATTGGAGCATTTTCGAGTATTTTGTGGGAGAAGAGAATGACGGCAAGGTGCGTTTGGAGAGGGAGATGAGCGGCCTTTGCGTGATTTTCTGAAAAGCTCGAGACCCCTCGGAATTGGAGCTTAAAAACGAGGTCGAATCGGGCGAAAATGGGGGAATTGGAGGATTGCACGATTGGGGGATTGCGGATTGGCGAAGGGGCCGTCTCGATGATGAACTCGCACGACGGTGAATGTCCTGGGCGCGATTGCGGGGCGGGACGAAATCATTTATCTTGTTCATGCTGTCGGCCCAACGGTCTCGAAAAGTCCATTCTGATGGGATTTGGCTGCATTTGACGCACGTTTTTTCGCCGTAACTACCTCGAAATAAGCGGCTCGCATTGGTTTCTTTAACCCCCAAAACGGCTCGAAATTCCAGCGCTTTCCAGTACTTTCTCGACGAGAGGACATACTGGAATGCCCCCTTTCTTTCAGGGGTTGGTTGCAGTGCCGTGAGATTCTCGATTTTTGTGGCCGATATGTCATAGTTTTTGTCGTTTGCCTATACTACTCGGGGTGAAGGCGAGGCGGACTGCGATTCTGGTTTAATTATGGCACAAGTCCGTCCATTTGTCAAGAATGGAGAGCGGTGTGGTGTGGGTGTGCTTCGGTGGGAATGAGAGGAGGGAGAGGGCCTAACGCAGAGGCGCGGAGGGGGAGCAAATAGGGGAGAGAGCTTCACGCAAAGACGCCAAGACGCAAAGGAGGGCCGGGGGCAGGATGCCCCCGAGACAGCCGGCAAGATGCCGGCGGTACAACCTAAGGCGCGACACTGAAAGCTGGTGTGCCGACCAAACTCTTGAATTTGCCCGTGATTGTTCACGGGCGCCGCAGGCCGCGGGATGCCACGGCTATCCGCGCACGGGGAGGTGAGGGCGGCGGTACAGCCACGGAGAACTGAGCCGCACGAGGAAGCCGAGGCGTCCGCAGGATCCTGTTTGAAAATCGCAAGCCTGCTGTACGCGCTGTGCGCGGTGAGTCTCGTCCTGAAAGTAAGGTATTACCACGCGGGGGCGAGGGTATGGCTACGTTTGAGTGGCACGCGGGTTCGCTCTCATGTGTCTGGAGAAAACGGTGTATTGAGGATGAGCCCTGAAAGGGCGAGATATGTGCGTCACCACTCGAAAGATTCCTCGAGGCCACTTCGAATAGCCCGGCGTTTTCTCCTTTTCCCAAAGGGCGGCGTGGAAACTGGGTCGCGATTCCCGCACGGGCAGGGTCCAAGGACAGTTGCGCCACTAAAAGGGACCCGCACCCGAGGCCGATGCGGTGCGGCCGTATTACGTGGGATACTTCGGATGAATCCTTTGGTCGAGAAGCCCCGCCTCGGCGGGGCTGAAGCCGGCTGTCACGAGAAGAATCTCGTATCGGATACCACCGACTAAAGCCGGTGGCTAACTGCGGCGCCCGCCGAGGGCGGGCGAAAAGGAGGCGGTGACCCTTTCCCTTCTATGATAGAGGGACAGAGGGCACAGATCCACGGCGTCAACGTGCGGTGGGAGAGGTTCAAAACGAGGCGTGAGGGCACGCCGCGGAGACGCAGCGACACCCTCCCCGACAGCGATTCCGAAGGATCGTAACGGGACAGGCAAGGGAGCCCTATAGATGGGGCATTTGAGGGGTGTTTTTGGTGGTTGGGCGTTGTGAGCAAATTCGCATTGGTATTTTTTTCTTTTTTTCGCTTG